>Ga0209480_10000013_pt1 | contig 284333 bp, 248 predicted proteins | sample JI61114C2DNA_FD_187501 | JGI IMG/M metagenome (GOLD analysis project Ga0209480, IMG submission 187501) | Wastewater effluent complex algal communities from Wisconsin, to seasonally profile nutrient transformation and Carbon sequestration -... | ecosystem: Engineered > WWTP > Effluent > Algae...
CTCGTATTTAGAAATTTTGCTTGCGCAGGCTTTCGCTAACGGGATTCGAGCCTCTCCGATCGCCGCGCCTATTTAGCAAACCACGCCAACCGATTGCCGCCTACCACGTGGCGGAACGGACGGACACGGAAAAGGTGTATCTACTAAAGCCTGTGACTCTTTAAGATGGGATGCCAATTCCCATGCCTGTTGGTAAAAAATTGGTTTTATCTGCGGTGGATAAGCGTAACCTGAGTCCCAACCAACTTGAAACTGATTGTTCGGATCGTGCATTGAGCATCACCCTTGTTGCCGAAACACAAAGGCTAGCATGGTTGGCAATCTAAATGAAGATGCATAGTTGAAGGAAAGAAAGCGAGTAATTCAATGAAATAGTTTCAGGAGTAATACTGGCCGGTAGTAACCTTCCGGCAGTTCACTAATTTCCAAGCCTTGCAACTAACTCTAAAAGCGCAATGCCACTAACAAAAGAATTTCGTCTCTTTGTCTTGGACAGCAAAATTATCCACTGTTTTAACTACTGGGAAGAAGGCGACTATCAAGAGCTGCAACCACCAATTGAAGAATTTAGCGAGCTGGCAAGGCGGCCTCAAAGTCGATTCTTCACAATGGACATCGCTCAAACTGTAAGCGGTGAATGGCTCGTGGTCGAACTAGGTGATGCATAAGTATTAGGGCTGACAGAAAACGCGCTGCCGGTAGCTATCTATCAGGCCATTACCAATAACTGTCATGTACGCGAAACGATGACACTCGAGCAGTAACGTTCGAATTGTCAAATTCAATGGCTAAAGCACCTTGGCCCATGGTAATCGTAGGCATTTTATAGATCCACGTCTGATCCTGAAGAGTTCCTTCGTCAGGTTTGCCGAAAATGGCCAAAATTTGTTTCCGAGAAGAGCCTTTGATAGTGGTTTGGTATGAGGCTATAACAGACCCTAGGCTAAAACCACGTGCTAAAGGAACGTACTGCCAAATGGTTGGATCGAATATTGCAAGTCTTAGGCCAATGAGCAAAATAGCTAAAATTGACAAAAGTGCAATTTTTTTCTTAGTCATAAAATCTCAGGTAAGATGCTCCTATAATACCATTGCTTAAATTTGTGGCCAAACAAGCGGCTTATTAATAACTTTCGATCTGCAAAATGCATTCTAAATTCAAGTTTGTACAGGAGACAAAACTACAACCAGAACCAAGAGCAGAAAGAGTAGTAGAGAACGAGTCAGTAGAAAGTGACGGCGAAAGTTTACTTAGTAAGATAGGGCAACGAATTCAAGACTGTGGATTGAAACCAGTGCATAGTAATCGAGGTAACGTAAAGCGATGTTAGATAGAGCGTGTACAAAGAGATCGGAGAGCCTGTAGTTTAGCGAATAGATAAATTTCGCAGTGCCCAGAGGCAGCGAAGCTGCCGGTTAAGTGAGATTGTTCATCAGTCGAAACCTCACAGAGGTTGCGACATTACCACCCGAGAAAATTAGTGGCGGACGGACAAGAGGGTGGGGAAGTGGTGATAGCAGGATAAAGGGATTCAGAAAAAGTCCAGAAACCCAGTGCCAGTAAGCGTTGAGCGGTATGCTGAAACACTTTCGTGGTATGAAAATCCGAGTTTTGCTGAATATACGGCCGTTGAACGTAATACCACATGTGGAACTATCAAGTTTTGTCCGAACAGTATTGAGAAAGTTAGCCATCGAAAAGCTAGCGAGCCGTCTAAAGCGCTCACCCAAGAGTTCTAGTTAAACCATTTGTTTAACGCTTGTATGAAAATGGCTCAAGTAGCAATTTTGAGGCTATATGGTAGTTTGCTCGATTTGACCATACGTATTTTTCCATCGTCTCTAATCAGAATATCTTTTGAAGTGCTTGAGTGCAAACCCAGCGAATTCATTTTGAAAATGAGCACTTTGTCTTTCTTAGAAGAGTGGAAACCCCTCTTCTCATTCAGCTGCTAATGTTTGCCACGGAGTATCCGACGGAATGTTAGTTCCTCGAACTCTGTAATTCTGAGCCTTTCCACCTTTTGCTATTTCTATGTCAACATGAAAAATATTTGGCTCATTGCGATCAAGTAAGGTCTTCAAATTAAAGGTCACAAGTTGATTGTGAGAATTTTTTGGAGAGTCGTAGATAAAAGAAGGTTCTCCAAGTAGCTTTTTAGCAGACTCAAGCGTAAGCTCATTCAATGTTCCTTGGCCGCTATTGAGTACTATGTGTGGTGTCAAGCCCTCAACTAATTGCAAATCGCCAAGCTTTTCAGTTTCGTTAAATGTCCGCATATCTCCAACGTCTAGACGATGCAGCGAATACAAACTGTGAGAATAGAATCTTTTACCTATATTCGTATCATTTCCGCTGCTAGAAACATTGGATGCAGTTGCAGAAAGAGTGTTCATGGCTAAAACGGCCGTCGCTATTAACAGATATCTCATTTAATTTCGTCCAGAAAAAGGATTAGAAACCACATCTTCCTTTATCAAACACTTTTTGGCCAGTCGGTAATCTTTTTTGCATAACACATACACAGTCGAGTGTAGTACATGTGGTTGGTCATCCATCGTACTTCTAGAGCCTAAGAGCTAGACAGGTTTAGTCTCTTCCCTCTATACTCCTGCCTATGAGTGATACCGCCCGCGATTGTCACACTATAGATCCAGCCTTTCTTGAAGGACTTGACGTTCTGTTTACGGCTGGCGCCAACAAAGTAACTTGGGAACAACCTTCTGTGTTAAGGCTTTGCCTGCCACATCCGAAGGTTATGAGTAACACATAGGCCATAAGAGCCAAGTCGGTAGCTAAATTCCAGGTGCTCACGTGACATGTCTTTGCTTTGCCCTTATACTCCAGGCATCGGAACCGAAAGGTGCGCTGTTATTCGTCAGAAAATTCTATTCGCTATAGCTATCGCATCGATTGTAAGTACCATCGGTCTTGTTCCAGTGCGTGCAAATTCGACGGACTCTGCACCGACTCTGGCTGGAAACGACCGAGGAACCTTGTTACTTCATCCCGTTCTTTTGACGGCTCCAGAGCAGGGGCTGAACGGCAAGAAACTTGAGGCAAGTATATTCAGGCAGCTGAACACTCAAAAGGTTTTAACTCTCCGCTTGTATGACGTAGAACGCTACTACCGCAAGGCCGAAAGTGAGGCCGCGTGGCAGTTTTGTGAACTAGTTAGATTTAGATCAAAGAAATACGTTGAAAGCATCGCTGGTCGCCCCAGGTATCGTGGTGGCAGGCTAGTATGTTGGTCGAACTCCGCACCAGGTGAGGACATTTGGCTCTATACATTTGGCCAGTATCAGATTCCAATAAAACTAGTTTTCAAAAATGGCTTATGTCAGCAGGCGACTGAATACAGCTATACCGACGACCTCGCATATCAGGACTGGCGAGCCAAGCAAATTTGCCGTTTTGCCGAAGGCAAGACGGTCAAACAGATTCTTGCTCATGAGGGTAAGCCAGAATCATTTCATCATGCTCCTAAGATTTCAGTGTCACCAATAGACAGCAAACCGCACACGATGGGTTATGAAACTGGCCTGAACACTGTTGCTATTTTAACGATTGAGAATCAAAGGTGCACCAATGCCAAAGTTTGGCAAATTTTGCACTAGTCGAGCTGCTTAGTTTTCATGTTCTTAATTTCCGGCGGATTCATTCTCACGGGATCACCAAAGTAGTAATCTCTTAGGTCGGTGATGGCGTCTTCCATGGTTGGGTGATTATTGATGAAGTCGCCTGGTCCTGGACCCGGCACATAAACGCTGACTTGGAAGTTCCAAGTGCCATCTGGGTCTGGATATATCCAGCTAACTGGGGCATCGGTCTCTGATCGGTTGTCTATGTCACCGAATCCACACTTTGAATCAGGGCGTGAATTTCCTTTTGTGGTATCAGGTTTGCAGACAATATAGCCATGGCGAAACGGTCCTGTTTCTTGTCTAGCTAAGTAGAGTCCAAGGTCAATCGTCTCTTGCACTAGTTTGTTTTGTTCTTCTGAAAGTTCAAGGAGTGGTGTATACCATCTGAATTTGCGATAGGTGACAACTTCATCGATTTCTTCAGAAAGTATATTGAACTTCTCGGCAAAGGCTAACGCTCCTTCTATTTCTGTCCATGGCAGATCTGTTTCTTGAGCAGCTCTGATAATTGAATATAGAACTCTTTCTCGGCGATCTTCTTCTGTTTGATCTCGGCCAAAGGTACTGCATTTTGGGCAGGCACCAGTATCTTCAATTTCAGTAGAGCATCTGCCGCAGTTCATAGGGCTAATCTCCTTGTTCCAGGCGAATAGAACAGTGTTTACAGGTCGACCAAGGCCCCTTGAAAGGGCACTAGTATTATACCGACCAGCTGCCCAGAAAATGCCTTAGGGCGCGGCTGCCAATATCCAGTTTTTGATGGTCGCGGCTATCCTTTTTCCTAGTTCACTTTGGTTTCTTGCTTGCTCCAAGTAAGTCGCATGCTGTTAGCGTATTAGTGTGGTCTTTGCCACAGCATCATATTATCGGCTGGCTCAACAAATGGGGCAAGGTCACAAGGCTTCAGGTCCAAATGCGGTAGGCTTAGAACCGATTTTGAGCTAGCATTTCGTGAGTTCGCAATGTTCTGTACGGCAAGGATAATCATTTAGAAATAGCGCCACATAATGTGTTTGCGGTTGTCTAGGTCAAAGATGCCTGGAAGGCCGATTTCTTGACGTTGGTTTTGCTCATTTTCGATGAACCAGTTTTCTAGCAAGTGCTCTTCGAAGGGTGGCTCTTCTGTTTGGGGTCTTTCTTGGTTTTGGAAGTATTCGAAGATTGGTTTGTATTGCTCGGCGCTCGGTAGTAGGTTGATAATACCGTGCATATCAAAGCCGTTTGCGCAAGCATCGGTAATGGTGCCAATGAGTATGGAGTTGTGATAGAGGTTGAGCATTTAGTTGTCTCCGAGGTCTTTTAGGAAGCGCTTAGGCACAGTTCCTTTGATTAGAAATTCGTTGTCTTTTCCTGCGAATCTAAGAGCCATTCTTTTGTCAAAGTCTGATAGCTCGCTCTGTTGAATGGCTTTGATAAGATCACTATGTTCAATTATCTCAATGCCGGTGGCTTTACCAGAGTTGATTTCTTCGCGAAGACTTTTCATATCGATTTTAATGCCTTTGCCATCACCATATTTCCAGATAACTCCGTTGGTGCCAACACTTGTAAACGGGCTATTGTTCTTTGGATTTGGGTACTTTGAAGCTACGATATGTTCTGCTGGATTGACTTCCTTGCCATTGAAAACGCCTTCAGCATTGGCTGGCACCAGATCGCCAGCCTCATTAATATGTGATTTTCTCAGGCCATTGCGATCCAAGGCCGTATAAATGTCTCTATCGCCTCTGAATGCTAGGTCGAGCTTTGTTGAATCGATAGGTTGCCTTGGTTCTGGGTTTTCTAAAACTTGATAGCCAGAATCAGCTAATTGCTTGGCTTTTTCTTCTGGTTTTAACTTCTTCCACTCCTCTTCATCAAAGGCATGGCCCTTTAATCTTGAATTTTCTCTCGCTGCTTCGATTGGTCTTAACCTATGGGTTGGATCAAGCTTAGAAACAAAGACTCTTTTTTCCATAGTCGATAGATCAATGCCGATATCTTCTGCTGATGCTGCAACTCCTCGTAGTCTTCCGCCTCCAGCAGTTGCGTATTCTGGTCCAAGGGACTGATTTACCGTGTCAGCGATTGATTGGACGGCCTTCTTTGACTTTTCGAGAGTCTTCCCAGCGCTCTTGCCAGCTTGTTCGGCAATAACGTCTAGAATCTCTGTTAGCTTCTTGGCTTTGCCGATTGCTTGGGCGCTGCCACCGCCAATAATTGCATCAGCGGTCAGCTCGGTTATCAGTTTGTATTTGAGGCGTTCTTGTTCTCGTGGTGGCAGCTTATCCCAGTGCTCATTTAGGGCGTTGCCGATAGCCGCGACATCTCTAAATGGTTTGGCATAGTCTCCGGTGTAGCCTAGGTCAAAGAGATAGTTGTGTGAGGTTTCGAAGAGTTTTATCCCTCCTACAATTGTTTGACCAAGTGAGGTGCCGAATTCTTCTCCGATTGTTGATGCAACTTTCTCATCGTTGAATAAGATTGCTCCACCGAAATCGACTATCTTTGCCAGGTTGACTGATACTTCTCCAAGGCCCTCAACTGTACCAATAAGCTGACCCAATGTCCTTTCGTTTTGGTCATATTGATATTGCTCAAGCCTAGCAACTAGAGCTGAACCAATCACCTTAAACTGTTGCTCTGCTGGAAGAGCTGCTATTGCTTGTCCAGCTGTGAGCCAGCCATCAAGATTGTTTGCTAGAAGGGGCGGTCTATCTATCTCGTTTTCAATGACTTTGACTTGCAGTATCTCTGCTGCCTTTAGTTCTTTGTTCAAGGGCAAAGCTTTCAGCTCTGCTGCTTGTTCTTCCGCTAATTTGAGCAGCCGGTCCCTTTCTTCTCCAGGAGCTAAGGTTTCAGCATGTTGTTTGAGTTTGAGTACTGGTTCAAAGACAGGATCTATGTTTGAACCAGTAGATTGTGGTTCGAGTGCGTTGGCCTTTTCTTGAATGTTGTTGGCCTTGTGGCTTGTTGTTGCAGGGAGGTCTTTGCCGAGTGCCCTGGAAGCTACAATAACTTCTTTGCCTGGGCCGGAATAGTCAATCAGTTCAAGACTTTTATCTTGGTCGGCAATGCGTTGGACCCGTTCTGCTGCTGTAAGTGGAGGCGTTTGGTAATGACGCAAGGAGCCATCGCTAGCGTTTGGGTTTGCTTTCTGAGCATTTTCTACTTCATTGGCGCTGGCGTTTCTGCTTTGCTGTGCGTCAGAAGTTTGCAGGCTTGGTTTTTCAAGCGGTTCTCCGGCATGGTCGCCTTTGTCCTTTTTCTCTGCATCTGACATCGGTTGGCTCCGAAGAGTGTTAGAGCTAATGTTCCCATATTTTGAGGGGAACCATTCTTGTTGGACCTGGGGCTGCTTTTCCATTAGGTTTTTGTATTGGAAGCAGCTCTGAGTAAGGTTTAGGAGGTTTCACTCGACTGCTGAGGGTCAGAGGTTCAATTGCCCGACAGGCCTTTATCCGACCGTGCGAAAAGTGCTTCTCGGTTGCAAAACCTAAAATTGCTCCTTCTCCTGGACCAAATCCAATATCATTGATGTAGCAGTTAATACGGCCGTAAACAATGAGCCCGTGCGCTGCATCTAGATAACTGGCACTATCATACTTATCCGACTTGTGTGAATAGTCGCCCTCTTCAGTAAATACGAAATCAAGCTCAATCACTGTCGTTCTCCGCTTGCTATAAGCTAATTGATGGCTAAGCATCAATTATAGTACCCAGCCTGATGCTGTAAAAGGCTTCAGCTATGGTGTTAACATGCGCAGATCTCAGGCTACCGCGCCTTTCGCGACAAGCCCAGCGTCAAGTTAGATGTTTCAACACTTCTATCTTGCCTTCGCCTGGAAAAAGTTTCGATGGTGTGGCCAAGGCAGCTTGGGCATTGATCATTGCTTGCCTAACTGGATTTTGTGTATGACGATTTCTGTAGCTGGTTCGTAGCGTAAGTAAAACACTCAGTACTCCTGAAAATCTCAAGATATGGCGGCACACCAAACCAGCTTTGTAACCTATAATGGTTTTAAACACTGCTTCCTGCAAGTTGGGTGGATAGTATGAATGATAAGGAACGCTGCACCGATGCTGAGGCTTTACTGCATCGTCGTACAATTCTCAAATTTATTGCAGGTGCGCCGCTTGTAGCTACTTTTGGCTTTGTTGTATCGCCTCTTTTTCGATACTTGAAACCAACAATGAAACCTGGCAATTTCTTTCAAGCTGCCGATCTACCGAAAGTAGAGCAGTTGGTTCGATTCCAGTGGGCTGATTTTCCGGAAATCTGGACCTGCATTCCCTTTTTGCTCCCAAAGACCTATGTGGTCTTTAATCCAGAAGGTCATGAAATCCGCAAAACACCTGGTTTCATAGTACGCACTGCAAAAAATGAGATTGTCGCATATAGTCGCATCTGCACGTTCCGAAGTCACCAACACCGGCAACAGCAACCTATAAACTTCCTGATGAACACCGCCGAGCTTGACTGCATAGCACAATCAAAAAATCCGGTGCTGTACTGCCCTTGCCATTGCTGTTTAAGTACGTTTGATCTTAACGACAACGGCCGCGTGCTAGGGGGACCTGCGCCCCTTTCTCTGCGCCGAATGGACGTTGTTTTTGACGGGGAATATTACATCGTTACCGGCTTAGAGTCGGATGGGATTGCCTGATCGTTTTATGTGCACGAGGATGAAAAGTCTTGCGCCCGGCAATCACTTTAATGCCTACTCCGTCCCTCAATAGCACTCAGGTACAATAAGCACTTCTAGCCTCGACTGGAGCATTAATGTCAAAGGACTTTGACGGATTCATTGCACGCTTCAAGCCGTCTTTCGCATCCGCCGATGCTGTATCGATAGATTACAGGCGCTCTTTCACAATAGCGGAGTATGATGCCTTGATCAAAGGCTACATCTTTGGCGGTGATGATGACGGAAAATGGATCATTATTCCTAGAGGTAGCAGTCTATATTTTTATGCGATTCCACTCAAACTCTGCTTCATATTGCATCTGCAGATGGTCAATGATAAGTGGCAGTCTACGGCGCTCCTTTGGGATTCGGTTAACTTTAAGGACAGCGACGCACAGCATATCGTAGACGTCATAAATTTCTTGATTGATCTTCACCTTCTCCGCATCAATACAGCTTGTCCCTTCCCCATAGATCTGCCACAAGACGAAAAGACGCAAGCCCTTTATAGATTTGCACTGGTTGGCAATGTTACTGCGGTCAATGAAACTGCTGGTTAAGGGGCCAATCGGTTACTCCAGATTCCAAGCCGCCCATGGCGAGCACTCTTCTTGCTGACCCAAAGGTGTGCTACTTTCAGCAAATGCTCAACTTCTTCGACCGCCTGAACGCATGTTTTTGGAGCGTCTAGTCACTAATTGGCGTCGAGGCAGCAAGACCCCAGGAGGCAAGAATTTCTAATTCTTCTGCCGGTGATTTTGCTTTTTTGAATTTAGTGTTGCTCTGTCCTTTGACCTGTTTTTCGCAGGCTGTCCAAGTCAAATGACGCTTCACAACGCCGTTCTGGTAACTCAAGTAAGAAATTTTTGCAGGTGCATTTCCACGTCCCGACGATGAAGAAGACGATGAGGACGAACCTGCTTTTTTTGCTTCGGGTAAAGGCTCGTCTTCTGGCAAATCTGTCAAGTCGACAAAGTAACCATCGAGCGGTCCGGAATATAGAGGTTCGTGCTTGCCTTTGGACTGCGCTACAGCAATAGTGTCGCATCTTTCGTTACCGGCATAACCTGAATGTCCGCGCACATACTTCCAGCTGATTGTGGCTGGTTTTATTAACGTGACCTGGCGTAAAAGTTCTTCCCAATGCTCACGGTTAGCTACATCTTTTCCTTCGGCACTTTTCCATCCGCGAGCTTTCCAACCAAAAATCCACTGGGTGATACCGCGGATGACGTAAACAGAATCTGTGTAAATAATTACATTGCAAGTCAGTGGCGGCTTTAGCAATTGCAATGCGTGAATGGTAGCCGCAAGTTCCATTCGATTGTTTGTGGTGCCTTGGTTATTGCCGCCAATTTCTTTGACTGTGCCATCTGGAAAAGCGACAATGCTGCCCCAGCCACCTGGGCCTGGATTTCCCGAGCAGGCTCCGTCGGTAAAGATGACAATAGATTGCTCTGAATCTTTCATACCTGTAGGCAAATTTACTCCTGGCAACGCCAAAATTAGATGCTTTCGCTTAAGCAAATGGAATTATATCATTTTTCCTGGAGTAGTTTGAGTGTGGTTTTTAGCCACCAGATTTGGTGGCGAAATTTGCTTCGTGAATACTCAGCTTCATGCTTGCGGTAAATCATCAAGTAGATCGGCAGAGCAGGCTGAGGTTTCACTTTGTCCCTGCCCCGCTGATATGTTTTTCTTGAACAACCATGATATAAGAATGCTATCGCTATTGGTAGTTAAGATTGCACTGGTTCCATAGCGTGTTTCAATGGCTCGTCACTGGAGTAATTGTGAAAATTGCCAAGTTATTAGTTCTCGCTTCTCTTATTGCGATTTCTGCACCATCAGCCGAGGCTAAGCAAATGTATCCTCAGAGATATGACGCACACTATATTATGACCACTGAGCATTTACCTGTAGAGATTCGTACCTCCTCTGATGGTAAAGGCCGGCTGCGAAGCGAGGTTTCCAATTCTGGCCTCAATAGAAGTATTACGCTTACTGACTACGTTGGCGGAGTTGTTTATCGTATTTCAACTGCTCCAAGAATGGTTTTCAAAACGCCGCTTAAGGAGCCATACGAAGGTGACTTTGACGATGCGGCTGCCAAAAAGAAGAACGCCATAAGTCTTGGCCGAAAGTCTATTAAGGGCCGGATGTGCCTTGGCTGGGCTTTTAAGCAAGATGGTGTGGCTTGTGAAGTTTGGGTTGACGAAAAAGCAAGATTTTTAGCACATAGCGAAACTAAGGATCCGCGAGTGATTTCCAAAATGGAATTGGTGGACGCTAATACTGACGAACAGCCAGAATCGCTATTTGAAATTCCTTCTAGTCGCTGAGTTGCCAGGCTAAGAGCCAAAACCACTATTTTCGCTCTGAGAGTACTTTGATTCGGTTGACAATCCAGGCCCGGCAGCGAGGAAAACAACGACTGCAAAGCTCGCTGGCTTCTCCATGGCTGCCCATTATGTTTGCTCCGAGCGCAGCAAAAGTATCATTGACGCCTTCCACGGGGGCAACATAGGCATGAATGCTCATGTAATCGAGAGGATTTAGATTGGCGTAGTCTAGTTTATAGAGTGCTACAAACTGCGGATCTTTAGACGGCATTTCTAGACAGCCATTGAGAAGGTGAGAGAGCAGAGTGTAGAAGAATTCTTTTATGGTCTCGTCGCTTGATATTGGGCCTAGATCTGTACCTTTGCCGTATCCAGTTCGCTCACAGAGGTACATGTCGTAATCATAGGTTCGACCATGCTCTTGAATGAAATATATGCCAAGGTGATCGTTCTTTACGCCAACAGTCTCTGGAAATTTGTCAATCAAATTGGGCGTGAGGTAAATGGTCACATTTCCACGATCAAGTATTTTGTACATAGTTTTTGGCAGCCCGGCTAATAGCGAGCGCACAAGGCGAATTGTGGCAGGGCTCACCGGCTCGTGACCAAAGCGAGGTGGAATTATGTATATTCTTTCCATCAGATCTTTGTGTGGCGCGGCCACAGGCGCTGCTGCAGCCTTTGGTGTTGCTGCTGCTTTTGGCGCTGCTGCAACTTTTGGGGTTGCTGCTAACTTTGGCGATAATGCTACTTTGGCCGGTGCTGATGGTTTTGGTTTTGCAGTACGTTCAGTTGCTTTCGCGCTTTCTGGTGTGCCAGGAAAATTCTTCAAAATTGTTTGATAGGTTAGAGTGGCAGCACTCTTCTCTTTTGTGCGTTCGTAACACTCTGCTAGGCTCAGCCAGATTGCGGCTGAGTTTGCCCCTTTGAAAATAGCCGTGCGAAAACTCGCAGCAGCTTCCTTGTACTTGGCCTGCGAAAATTGTTTCCGACCCAAGTTCTCATAATCTACGGTTGTAGATTGGGCTTTTGTTCCTGGAGCGCAGATGTAGCAAATTAGGGCAAAACTAAGTGCCAATTTCGCAAATAGCCTGACTGGACTTGGCAACGCTAATTCCTATCCTTGCGGGAAGAGGCTAGTCTCAGTGTTCAAAACACTAAAACTTTGAATGTCGTTATAATATCATGAGGTTTGGTTTGGGGTGTTTCTATGAAAGTAGCCATTACGACTAAGTTTCCTAGAACTGTTCGTTCTCATATTAGTCTTATAGTCATTTTCGTTGCGACATCATTCGTTCCGGCTTTTGGGCAGACATTTTCGGATCGGCGAATGCTCGAAATGTCTTACGACTCCAAGTATTACAGTGTGACTGCTCATTTGGCTGGAGACATTCTTAAACGCCGCCCTAATGATGAATATGCTCTTTATTACCTTGGGCGTTCGCTCGCGCGCTTGGGTAGAAACGGAGCGGCAAGGCTTGCTTTGGTTAAGTGTCAGCGCTTAAGCCGTGGCACTGACCTGGGTTTGTTGGCTGATCAGGCCGTCACTGAGCTTCTGCCGTATGACGTTGAGCTTGATAAAGCGAAAGTCGATACTAAGGTTTCGTCAGTAAACACACAAGAGCGTCAGCGCCTTTTGGCGGAGCAAGAGAAAGAGTTAGACGCTGCTCAGCAGAGATTTGACAAAAAGATAGAACAGTATCAGAAGAATTTTTCCACTCCGCAATTGAATCGTCTCACCCAATTAGAATTCGAGCAATTGAGTCGGGAGCAAGCTGCAATCATTGAGCGTTATCAGAAGCGTGCGGATGCCTTATTGCGGAGAGTTACACCACCGGCTGTGCCGGAGCTTCCGTCTTTGCCAAATGCATCTCGGGGAGTGCACAAATACGTTCGTTCGTATGACCCTTCCAGGGCCGCTACCATTCCGAATGAGAATCCTCTGCACGCAAAGGCGCTTAAGTTGGGAAGCGTTTCAAAAAAAGGCGCAGCGGTCAAAGCTGCTAGCAAGCAAAAACCGGATGGTAAGTAAATGGCACCGTTTAACTCGTTTCGAAAGATTGATTTCCCATTTTCATTCTCTTGTCGTCGCCTCTTGCGCCTTATGATTGGCTGCAGCTTCTTGACCCAAATCATCTCAACTTCGTCGGCCGTAGCGCAATCTACCACTTCGGGATCGCGTTCTGTTGCACCTTCTACTGTCAAATTGAGCGGAACGATTAACGCCTTTGGCATGGCTTGTGTTTCAACAGGATTCATTCCGCTTAGTACTCAGTTGCCAACTCGGGTTGAGGAAGTGAAAAAGGGCTCACAGGCTTTCTACTCTGGCCTTCTGGTTGGTGATCGCATTCTAGAAGCAAATATCGAGAAAGACTTGTTGAAGTTAAAGATCGAACGAAAAGGTCGTGTATATCAAACTGTCATGACGGCTAAGCTTGATATGAGTAGACCTTTTTCGCTGGAGGCCACCAAGAATTTGGCCACGGTATTGCGGACCTATCAGATTCGTTTGATTGTGGACCATTCAGGATCAATGTATCGACATCTGGGAAACAGCGATAAACTGCGTTGGACTTGGGTGAAAGAAGAACTCGATAGGTTTTGTGCTAAGGTGCAGAGTCAGTCTGTTTCTAAATTCGATCTTTATCTCTTTAACAATGAAGTCGAACCTTCGCTCAATCTATCAGCTAAACAGGTTCATAATAAGCTTGCTGATGCTGTCACCACTGGTAATACCAACCTGCCGGAGGCTCTCAAATTAGCTACGGCCAACTCTTCCAAACCCATATTGATATTGTTAGTGACAGACGGCCAGGCCGTTTCTAGTAAAGAAAATGGAGAGATACTGGCAGCCAATTTAGCTAAATCAGCGGTTCTTCGACGAAGCAAAATTGTTTTTCTACAAGCTGGTTATTCACCTGAAGGAGCTACTTTTGTCGCATCTCTGAACGATGCTTTGGCAGCGCGAGGTATGGGCAAACAAGCTCACACGGTTCTCTTTGAAGAAGCTTCGCAAAAAGGAATTCTCGGCACCATTGAGCCGATTTTAGTTAAGTAGTTAGGCTGTTAATGGGCGTCCGAGCAAATACTGGTTCTTCAAAAAAATGGCTATTCGCCGTTGCAATTTGCTCAGTTATATTCCGGCGACGCTGTATTTCTCTTGTATGGCTTTTCCTTCGTCTTCCTTGCCCAGTTTTTTCAACACAATGGCATAGCCATTGGCTGCTTTGGTTAGCACGGCTTTATTGCCACTGGCCTCAAACTCCTCAACTGCAAGCTTCAAAGAGTTTTCTGCTTCAGCGAATTTTTCTGCTCGAAGTAAGCTCAGGCCGCAGTCAAGGTGTGCGTTGGCGATATTGCCGCGCACGGTCTTGCTTTGCGGATACAAGGTCAGCGCTTGTTGAAAAAGTTCTAGGGCTTTGTCGTATTGTTGTGCATCAAGTGCTGTCAGTCCGGTATTGTTTATAGCTGCTGCTAAGTCTCTTTTGATTGCAACAGAATCTGGATATTTGGCCTGCCCAGCCTTTAGAATCTCCACAGCCTTGCTATAGCTTTTAGCAGCAATGGCTGCGTTGATGATCGAAACGGCATCGATGACCTTCGCTCTGTCTGCCACTGAAACTACACCCTTTGTTGATGGCCAGTCGTCTGGTGGGGCAACAATTGCAGTGGAATACAGCTTGCGAAGTGTTTTGCCGTCCCGGGTGCTCAGTTTCAAATTTTCAAAATTGTAGGGCAACATACTGAACATAATATCTTTTGGTGCTTGGCTATGCTGCTCTATTCCTAGGGCATGACCAAGTTCATGGAGGCAAGCAAATTTTACGGCCTGGTCATTGGGAACGTTGGCAGATGTGCAATTTGCTGTCAGCACAATAATGCGTGCGGAGAGCAAGGCATTGCCGCAGTAACGCAATTTCGTTTCTCCACCTTCAACAGGGCTTGCGAGATCTTTAGGATTGTTTGTCCATTTGAATGTGATTAAAGATTGGCTAGGAACGGCCACTTGTTCGAACTTTATTTTGCCTTCGCTAGCTTCTTCCCAGGCTGCCAGAGATTCTTGCAGGACTCTGCCAAAAGCTTTTTGATAGCCAGGTATACCGTCTCCGTTGGCAATATAGATTTTAATTGGGATATCTTTATCGTCCCAGCGTATGGTGTTGAGACCGATTGCTTCGGCAAAGTAATCTTCATCGCTGTGAACGGAAGATGTATTTTTCGCGCGTATCTGATTTTCGGTTAAAACCAGTAAGGCTTTGCCTTCTTTTACTCTAGGGTCTTTGGGATATCTCGCTAGAAATTGCTTCAACAACACTAAAGCTTCTTCTGTCTTGCCCGTTGTTGCGAGAACTCCACCGAGGTTCCACAGTATGTCTGAATCGTAGGGCTTTAATGCAAGGCCCTGCCGTAGGATGGAAATCGCTTCATCTGGGCGGCCGAGCCTTGAATAACACTCGCCCAAGGCGGTATACGCAAGGTAGTATTTAGGCGCAGCTGCTTTCGCTTGCTCGGCTTTAATTCGGGCGATGTCCGTCTTGCCAGCGTCTAGATTGGCTAAACTTTCATTGACTAATTTAATTGCGGTATATTCATTGTTGCTGATCACTTTGCCGTTCATCATGTAGCTTTGCGCCCTAGCTGGTTGGCCAAGAAAAAGAGCGTTGCCTGTCGAAATAGTTATTAGAAGCCCGGCTAACAGTGATTGTCGAAAACGCGGTCTGAACGCTTGCAAATTAAGGTCCTCAGTAAGTCTGGTATTGCTATTGATATTGCTATTTCTGTTTCCGCAACTCGGCGGCTTCTTTTACTTTTCCGAGCTTTTCTAGACATTTTGCATAATCCAATTTGACCAACCGCGTCTGCTCTGGCATATTTGCTCCTTCAATAAGCGAGGCAGCTTGTTTGAAGCATGGAGCAGCCTGGTCATATTTGCCTTGCTGAAATAATGCCACTGCCAGTGCATTTTGCATCGCCGCCCTTACTGTAGCGCCTCCCGGCAGCTTGGAAGACATAGCTGTAAGCCTGCGATAAGTCGATTCTGCTAGAGCATAGTCTTTTGTCTTCATAGCGAATCGCCCTTGTCTGTTGAGAAAATTCGCTGACCATGGACTTTCCGAACCGAAGCGGTGATCTAGATCTGCCAGTTCGGTTTTGTAGAAGTTCTTTCCTTCCTTTGCTCTTTTCGGGTCACCATAGAAATCGCACAAGACGTCTAAGCGCCCGAAGTAACACTCGGCATTTTTGTCATTTTTGAAGCAGGTGAGCGCCTGACGGTAAATAGATTCTGCCTCCGCAGCTCGTTTGAGACTCATCAAGTTTTCGCCAAGATTTTCCGCTGTCACGCCCACAAGAGTTTGCTTCACATCAGGCAGAGTTTGCCGCAAAGCTAGTGCCCGTTTGAGATATGGAGTAGCCTCTGCGTGTTTCCCCGACACATCCAAGTAGGTTCCAATCTGATGATAGTCATAAGCAACATCGGCGTGCCTTTCTCCATATGCTTTGGTGTCAATGTCAAGGGCGCGTTTGCTCACCGCTATTGCTTTTGCCCAGTCCTTTCGCTGTCCGTAAATAATGCCAAGGTTCACCAGGCTTCCGCCAACGCGTCGGTCGTTCTTGCCGAACTTCTCGGCCTCAACGAGAGATTTGTCTAGCAGCTGCTCTGCGCGCTGCCATTGCTCCTGGCGAATCGCGTTTATACCATCATCGAGGAGCTGAGTGAATGCTCTATCATCGGCAGCCATGCAAGTTTGTTGTGCTATCGCAAGACAGGCACAAAGTGGCATTACTACTCGCAACACTTGTGAAAGCAAAGGTGATTTCATCGTATCCGTCCTTCTTGAGTGGGCGAAGAGGCTTAAGATTAACATCTAGCGGTCTAAATTTTGCGGGTTTAAAGGCAATCTGATAGTGCAGATTCTTGAGAGCGCGTGAATCTAGCAAGCCGTCTACTCACTGTTATTCTTCATCAGCTATCGCACAGTTTGCGCCACTCTTGCAACTGTTCGATCGTCAAATGAGAGTATTTGAGAAACTGTGCCAGAACCTCTACATCTACAGCGCTGATAACTGAATCTGGACCAGGCTCGTCGTCGGCTAAATTGCAGATAGTTTCAAAATATTTTTCCAAGACTTTGAACATTAGTAGTGCTTCGGCAGAGAAATTGAATGGCATGGCTTCGGCATGCTTGATTTCGCGCAGTGAGACACCATCGCCATTGGTATCAATCTTGCTGAAATTTTCTTTCAGTAGGTCCGCTAGTCGCTCGCCGCTTAATGTTGTAGTTGTCTGGCTGGCGCTCTCGCTATTGCGAAAATCACCGAAGAGGTCTTTGTAGGCGCTAGCCGCCATGCGTCTTCTTTTTTCAGGAATATCAGTCATAACGGCCCTATTTTGCCTCGTCACAAAGAGACTCTAATGATAGTGCATCGCTGCCAATATTAGGCGACGTCAAGACCATATCACTCTAAGGGCATCTCATTGCAAAACAGTCATTTTGATCTAAGCGGGCGGTCACAGGTCGGCTATTTTTGCATTCTAGAGTGTACTCAGGCAAAGACAAATTGATGATAGCTGAAAATAAGCTTTTCGGTAATTTCCTATCGTACCTAAGTAATTGAGATTCTTTGAAAATGGCAGAGTATCCAGCACCTGAAAGCTTTAATAGACACGACTTTTCTAGGCCCGATGGTGTTTCAAGACGGCATGATCCTTTAGCGACCCTGCTTTAGAAGTATGTACTACACCCGAGCAATTGACCGATAAAAGAATGGCCCTCTTATTGCTGCATAATTTCACCAAGAACTTGACTGCTATGACGCGTAACATCAAAGTAAATTCTGTTTGCCCAGGTTATTGTGCTACTGATATAAACGACAATCAAGGCCATCTTACAGCCGAAGAAGGTGCGAGAGAACCAGCACGTCTTGCGCTCATGGAGCAATCGGGAGTGACCGGAGAGTATCGTAATTCTGAGGGAATCAGAGCCTGGTAGATAACGAATCTACCTTCTTGGTTTTATTTTCTGGGCACTACTATCGGGTAGCCGCCGTTGGATAAGACCACGGGCTGTCCATTGTGAGTGAAGGTCAAACTAGCTGCTAAAACTACATCCGATTGATTTGCAGTAGCTGCGTTTTTTGAGTCAATTTTCTCGCTGTCGAAGAAACTTAAATTTGGTAAGTGTGCATCTGCTGCCCCTGTAGATTGTTGAGGTCTATAGGTTTGTTGAAAGGAATTGGCTTCTGCCAGCAGTGAGTGAGATGCGGAATCGTTTGGTCTACTAGTAACATCGATCTGCGACTCTACTAATTCGCTCTTCATGGTTCGTCCTCGGATGGTAAATGGGGGGGTAGGCAATGCCTAACATCAACCAACTTATTGGATTGTTATAACGGCGTTGTGACGGTGCTGGAAAATGGAAGAACTTTACCGGTAGGCTGATTGGGTTGGGGTAACACTGCTTTCTTAATTTGTCGGCTCGTCTGGCATTCTTTTGTAGATTATCAATGCCCGATTATTTGTATCGAGAATTGGATTGCCTGAAAGAGCCGCGCCCCAAATTGCAAATGTCTTTATGCCGTCGCTGAGGATGATTACTGAATTGCCAGGCATGCCATTGAAGCGCTCAGGAGGATGTTTTCGCCACATCTCTGGGTCTACATTTGCCACCGATGGATCTAGAGTAATGCGGTAGTCACCGAGTACCCGATACGCTCCATTTGTCGCAGCCTGGGTGCGTGAACCGGAGAGCTCGTCTGAGTATAGACCTTGTAAAATGATGTCGAAATCAGCCTGCGATGCGGGCATATTTCCATGTTCTTTGTAAAAAGCTTTCATAGCGGTTGATGCCGCTTTCATATTGTCGAGCACCTGCCCCTGTCCAAATCCCTGAGGCGTCTGCGCCAGCGCCCCATTGGTATTGGTAGAAGTAGAAATAGTACTAGTGCAAGTCCAAGTTAGGGCCAGAGCCAATGCGCCCAATAACATTTTCGAATTAGTGAACATTGACAAACCCATTCATATTGCTACGGTGATAGTTTACACCGCCAACATCATTCCCAGATTTGCTGCATAAGTATTGGCTTCACTTCTGTTTGTGACCATAGTAGTTAACGCCAGACATGTCTTTGAAAATACTTTCGAGTTCGCGTGAGCCATAATCATCAGGGCTGCTCTGAATTCTTCCGCTCTCGCTTAGTTGTTGAACATTTGTCCAAGGGCTGATAACGTAGCGTGATCGGTTCAGATAAAGTATATTGGTCAATTTCCCCCTGGCATTGAATCTTATTTTGCAATCGCTTGAGAGAAATAGCCACAACAAAAGAGTAGCCTGACATGCCAACAATTGAGCCTACCGCGCAGCCATTTGAAATTGAAGAGTGCGACTCAAGTCAAGATCAAGATGCAGTAGTTGCAATTTTGCGCAGATATAATACGCTGCAAGCTGGTCAAGCTAACTACAAACGATTAGATCTTAAAATATGCGATGCCGACGGCAAGATCATTGCAGGCTTGTGTGGTGAAACTCGCTGGGGCTGGCTGTCTGTTGAAACTCTGGCGGTCGAAGATGGCTATCGCCACCAGCAAATTGGTTCTCGCCTTTTGGACGCAGCTGAGGCCGAGGCTCGAAAACGGAATTGCCACGGAGTCTTTTTAGATACATATACTTTCCAGGCCCGTGAGTTTTATGAACGCAAAGGTTATAAGGTTTATGGCAAGCTAGAAGACTTTCCGATGGGTTATTGCAAGTTCTATTTGTGGAAGGAACTAGCGCCCTTAGAGCTTTCAAACGCTTATAAATAGAAGTACCTGTGCGAGTAGACACAGCTTTGCCCATCGCTTAGCCAGTTGGTTAGGCAGGCTTCTCTGACAATCAATTCTGAGGGAAAGAATTTGTCGTTGTAGACTTCGACGATTGCTTGCCACAACGGATTGTAGTCTACAGATTCATTTGTGGAGAGTTCTTTTACTCTTGCCGTTACCGCCTGTCTTAACTTGCGATCAATGGGCTCATATTCGTTCCACGGTCTACCATTGTCAATTATCATATGCAAGTAGACTTGGTCTGATGATGGTTCGAGTCGATGGCCTAGAGCGTCTAAAGTAAATACTTCTATTGTGTAATCTTCATTGTGTAGCCACTCATCGGTGCGTCGATCGAGAAAACATAGATATTCCAGATCCTCTAGCGTGATTGCTTTGCATTCAGCATTGACCGTATGAAAATCTACTTGCATGAGCTGCTTACCCAAGTGTATGAATTTAGGACTGACAAGAGAACCGTGCCAAGTTGGCCTCAGGCTCTCGCAGAAAGTTATGCAGCCGAGTTCAGGAAACTCATTTTTCAGAGCCTTCTGTATGTCTTCTTCGATTGTAAACAGCGACTGAAAGTGAATTGCCCTTCCCGATAGTTCTGGAAGGGCTTGGTATTTTACGTGCTTAAGAAGATAGTCAACGGCGGGCTGGTTAGCGAATTCTTTCGGCCCGGTGTATTTGCACGGAGTATATGGGATAGGAATGCTTTGTTGCCTTCCGAATAGTTTCTTCCAAAAGTTCATCACTGAGGTCGCTCGATAGATTGCTTGTTCATTTTAGACATACCCAAATTAGCATGTGCGAAAATTCTTCATCGTTCTAAGTTAGAGCTGCACCGCTCATGACTTTTTCAACCAATCAAAGAAGCCTGGCGGTTTTCTTTCTTTGAGAATTTTATTGGCTCTTTCTCTTACTAGTTCATGTGGATCTCGACTAGCGATTTTGAGTAATTTGGTCGCCTCCACTGAACTCAATCGATACAGAGCTTCGACAGCATGTTTTCGCACTAAATGGTGCTCATCTGAAAGTAAGCCTTTGATTGCGTTTAGTGCTTGCTCGCCGTGAAGGGAAAGATCGACTTGTATAGTAAGAACAGGGTTTAATCCTTCGTAACCACTGTGCGTCACCCAGAATCGAACGGCATTTGCCAAAGGCTCTATTGCTTCGACGTTCTCTACTTTTCCTAAAATTCTTGAGCACGTGTAGGCTCTGTCTGTTGTGTCTTGAAGAGCGGGCGCAATGGCAGTTACCGATTGAGCTGAAAGTTTTTGCTTCATTGCCAGCAACGATTCCGCGGCCTCTAGCTTTAAATCAATTGGTCCTTCTTGGATCGCCAATGCTAGTGAATCAAAGGCTAGTTTTGAACTGAACTTAGAGAGGAATATGGCCGCAGTGATTTGGACGGATTCGTCTTCATCTGAGAGGCATGATGCTATTGCTTCTATGTCGTCTTCGCGGTGGTGAAAAGCCAAGGCGTTAATCGCCTGCTTTCGATCGCGGGTATTTGATGATTTGATTTGCTCTAAGTAATGCTCTCGCGTATTGGTAGCCCAGAAGTTTGGAGCCAGGTCTAGATTGGCTGGAAGGTACTTTGGGCAAGGATTGCTTGTGACGCTGCTATTTGGAATCGGCACCTCGAAGGTCGTGACCAAGAATTCTTGCAGGCTCTCAAATCTCTCAACTCCGGGCACCCAGCTAGCGAACAAAACTGCTTGCCAATCGCCATCTTCGTTTATCGCTGCTGGGTTCAAGAGAATGACTGCTTCATGGCTGAAAGATATTTGTAGCATTCCAAAGAGTTCACCGGCCAACTCTTCCATGCCGCTATCTGGACCGCCATACATGTCGGCCCACTTATAGTTTGCTACGCTGAACCATTCAATTTCTTCTGTGCCTAAAAACGATTGGACGTGATAGTTTGGGGTGTCAAAGCCGTTGCTAGCTTTTAAGAATTCACGGTATGAAGGAGGCAGACTCGTCCCTAGATGCTCCTCTAGGGCAGTTAGATCACTTTCTGTTGCTCCCGGCTGTTTTGACCATTCGGGTTGTAGCTCTATCGCACCCGCTAGAAACTCAGCCCAGTCTGCTGTATTCATTTCAGTTCCTTTAGCTGGTTATTTCCATGTTCCCGGCTTTCCCGCTAGCCATTCATCAAGATCGCGACTTACGGTCAAGCCGTCCTGTTTGTACCTAATAAAGACCTTTCCGTTTTGCTCTTTCCCTATAAATGGATAGGTATCGATGGCCTCGTGCGTGCAACGATAGAAGAATGGACCCCATTCTTTCTTGGCTATAATTGAGTGCGCAGATGAGCCTAGTGCTCCGTTTTCCACGTAGTTTTCTTCAACTTGCCTATCTCGGCTGAAATTGTGGGCGGTTGAGGGACATAAATAGCCAATGCAAAATGCCAATAAGGGAACGCAAGGCACCGAAATGATCAGTAGCAGCTCACACGATCTTTGCAGACAGCCTTTTCCTAGGTGGAGAATAATACTGGTTAATAGCAAGGATGGAATAGAAAGCGCGAACCACAGTCTCATTTGTTGCAATTGCGGGCTTTTGAATTCTAGGTTGTTGCGAAGCAATAGGAAGTTGCAGACAATGAAGACAATAACGGTCACTAGAATGACCACTGCCCATTCGTTTCTTCTATGTTGGCTATCAATCGGAGCTCCGCTTCGGTTGCGAGCTGACGCTTGTTTCAAGTAAACACCATTGTGCGGTAGCAAAAGTAGTTTAACTCATCTGCCTCTGGGCTAGCTGAAACAGCGTACTTTCCTCACTCCTTTCCAACAGAGTTGCAGTAACTGGGCTATCATCGCTCAAGGTGCAGCTCGGTGGTGTATCATGCTCGGCAGAATTCATTCCTTTCTGTTCAATTCCTTTATTGTTCTTTTGGGCGTCTTTTCACTGAGCTGTCTGGCCAACGCTTGGTGTGGATATGATCACGTTTGTTGGACCTCCGTACAGCCAGTCGGTCCTACTGCAATATTTCTCGTTTTGTATAGTATTGCTATTGCTTGGGCCTGCCTTAGGAAGACAAAGTCGAAGAAAAGATTTGCACTCTGGCAGTCTATTTGGCTTGCTGTGGTTCGCCGGTACTTAATTCTCAGGTTAGCTAGAGGCACTTTCTTCTGCTTTAGCAGTGTTTTTCTCGCGCTGCTATCACTCACCTTCGCGTATGGTGGCTGCTGTCAATTCATTTCAGCAATTTCTCTATGTGCAGATAATGCAGGGGCCTATGAGCTGGCTGAGTGGTTATACAGAAAAAGTCCAGGTCGTAAAACCGGTCAATCTATCGGGATTAGTAAATTCTCCGATGTGCCGGAGGGTGAGCACGAGCGCTTGTGTAGGAACAAAGCTGTAGCAAAGATCTATGGTGACAATAGCGCTGAGATTGCGCGTCGACTCTTTTTCGTCGGTATGAACATTGAGATGAGCACTCCAGACCAAAAAGGATACAACGATTTCGCATTCTCTTGGTTCGAAAAATCGTATCTAGTTGCTCGGGCGCACCATTATAATGGTGTGGCCTTAGACGATCTTTGCCAAATGGCAATAATCAAATTTGACACCGAGAAGCCTTCTAGTTGCCTGCCATACATAGTTCAAGCATCAGAACTGATTTCTCTTTTTCCCGAATCGTTTTTAGCCATGAATGGAAACAGTTCCAGGTTGCTTCCATACATGGCTGCTCAATGTGGTGATGCAGAGCTAGCAAAGACATTCAAGATTACAGCCCCACCGATTGCGCCGCGCAAGGGCTTTCTTGACGCCACCTCAATAGCAATTCTCATGCCTTTGGCAATTGTTCCATCGCTTTGTTCTCGTCTGGGCCTAATCACGCCGTTATTAATTAACCTGTTTTTGATTGTTCTTTATCGTCGTTCAAATAGAAGTCTAGTTAGATCCACCGATTTGCCAACATCTATGACGGCTTTGAATCGCCTAATTGATATTGATCTCTATAGAGGAAATTACCCAGCAGCCCTAAGCCACAGCGACAGTTTGCTTCAATTAGTTGGTGTCATCAAGCCGGATAGTGGCATAATGCTAGAGCCTGGTTCGATTCAAGTCGTCAACGCTGATGGTAATTAATGAAACTGACAAAGTCCTTTTTTAAATCAACCAAGGGCGTAATCATAATTGTGCTTGGTATTTTGTTTGTAGTTTTTGGTGTAATTGGCGCCCTGGCAACCGCTGCCTATAACAAAGTCAGTCAGTCCGACAGCACGTTTCCTGTAATGGCCTTAACAGACGCGCTATCAATTGCTTTTGACGAGCAGAAGCTAACCCACTTGTATCAGTCTGAATTGGCCATGGTAGATGCTTTTCGTGCCGCTCGGGCCGATAACTATGACAAGATGCATCGTAGTTTTGACACTGCCGTGGACGAAATGTCTGAGGCTGTGGGCGAGAACTCAGCCCTGACCTGTTCGATAATTTCGATTCAATCTATGGAAGAGGGCGGCTTCGGAAAGTTGTCTATTGTCGAAGATTTAGAGCGGCGAATAATCAAATCATTACCCAAGAGTAAGCAATGTAAGGCTCTGCTAGCCCTTAGTAAGTCGCGACTGCGGTGGGCCTTAGAAAACCAGGGTAAATACGACCTGGCACTTTCGGCACACAACGAAGAGCTTGCTTATGCCGAGAAGAATGATAGCTCCGCTGATAAAGCTGAGTTACATGAATCTCTGCAAGCGCTCGCACAGTTTTATGAAAAATTTCAGGTCTACGACAAAGCTTTCCAAACATACGAGAGGTTGCTTTTACTTGATAGAGCCCTGCCAGCTAGCGAGAAGAAAAATAGTCAGATTGCCTGGGTATTGCGAGAGGAGGCAGACTTGAAATGTAAGACTCGCGAGTTTCCCCAGGCTATTGCGCTATTTGCAAAATCAATTGATTTAGAACCAAGTGTTTCCTCTACCTATTCGCAACGTGGATACATGTACAAAAACGATTTGCATGAATATCCCTCAGCGATTGCCGACTACAGCAAGGCGATAGAACTTTGCCAGGAGACCGAGAGAAAGCGCACGAAAGACGCAAGACGCGCTTATAATCCTGTCAATTTTCTTCTGTTTCGTCGAGCAATCGCTTACAGTGAGAACAAGGAATATGAGAAAGCTCTTGCCGATTTTTCCGCTACTTTGTCTAACGCTCCAGACTATTCAGCGGCCTATTGTCGCAGAGGTGAAACTTGCAGCAAAATGGGCAGTTTAGAGCGAGCCCTCTCTGACTTCGATAAGTCTATAAAGTCGAGCCGCGGCTATCCAGATGCCTCAACTTACATGCTACGCGGCGACGCTTATCGAAGAGCGGGGCGCTATAAGGAAGCCTTGGCGGACTATGAGACTTGTTTGCTCAAAGCACCCAACGACCCTCGTTCTTTTACTAATAGAGCGGCTATGTTTGAGCAGCTCGGTCAGCACCAGAAGGCTCTCGCCGATTATGCTTCGGCCGAAAAATGCTTGGCCCAATATGCTCCCAAACATTTGTTGAGCAAGACTATTGATAATATGCCCGAGTGGAAAGAGCGAATGGCTGCCACTTTACATGATGGCCGCGCCAAAGTGTATGACTCACTCAAACACAGGCAATGAGAAGTTCCTACCATGTCAAAAACCAATAAAATAATTGTTTTGACGAATATCGAACGCTCATTGACAGTTACTTGCCTTGCCATCGGCATACCTATTCTCATTGTTGTTGCTTACTTTGCCTCTCAAATCATATTTCAGCCTAATATTGACAATGAAATAAAGAAAAGTGATCAGGTCCTAACATGGAACGGTGGAGAGGGTCGCGCGCTCTCTGCACCATCCCCAGAGCAACGCGCTAAGGCACAAGCAATTTTCGATTCTTGGAGAAACGCTTCTCCGTCTAAGCGCTGCCTAGGGGCCGCAGACCTTGTCGCAGGTAAGGTTCTAATTGGTCGCAGTAGACTTGATTTGGTAGAGAATTTGGGCTCAGCTGCAAGTGAAATGACAGTGCCACCAAACCAGCTTGGCTACGATGTTAGTGGAATTGATGGCTTCAGATGGATGATCATAAAACTCGATAATGAAAGTGTTGTTGATGCATATTTAAAGGGCCGATGATATGTCAGCTCAAAGACCAGGCAAGACCGACGATCAGTTTAATGAGTCTCTTGCGGGCTTTTCACCGGTCTAGATCTATGTTCACCATCACTCTTGCCAGACGATCTCACACTCGTCGTAGTTGATGGTTGGAATGGCAATTTCTTGCATCATCCCAGGCTCTCTTTCTATGAACCAATCATCAAGGTAGCTTTCTTCAAACGGTAGCTCAGCACCCGGATCGTTGGCGTCGTTGCAAAGAAACTCGAACACATTGCGGTAGCTCTCGCCTTCTGGTGTAAACGTAATGATACCGTTCCATTCTTCATCATCTTCAGTTGCGATATTTGCAACTGTGCCGATTAGCGTGTTGCCGTGGTAAAGGTTTAATTGTTGAGTCATAGCAGGCTCACATTGTCAGGTAGTGGGTGTCATCTTGCTGTCATCTTACTGCCTACAATTGTAGCGCGAACTTTGAAATGCAAGGGCCGATTTTGTTGCTGGCCATCTTCCACGAATTTGCCACACTTTTCTGGTTTGATTGAGGTTGGGGAGATCTGAATCAGGATTGGAATCTGCTTCTGGATCACTCGACAAGTCGATTTACTAAAGGCCACATCTAATGATTCTTAGGACAGTTAACGACGAAGAATATCCTTCGCCTGAGCCAAGTTCTATACCAGAGCTAAAGACTAAATTGTGGGCGCTCTCTTACGAACGCGCATCTAATGTAGTCTGCTGTGAAAATTGTGGCACGACGAGCACTGTCACCCGCTTGGTCGCTAACAGTAACCCGCCATCACTGCTGGGTGCCGAAGTTCTCAACCAGCTTTCTGCGCCAACGTGTATTGATAACCGATTTGAAATTATCAGGCAACTTGGCAGCGGGGGGATGGGGGCTGTTTACTTAGTAAACGACCGAATATTGAAGAAGCCATTTGCCCTGAAGATGCTGCGCGAAGATCTGCATAAGGCTGGAGATGTGAGCCTCGATAAGAGATTTCAGATGGAAGCCCAGGCTGCTCTTGAGATGACTCACGTCAATGTGGTCGGTGCATACTGCCAGGGAAGACATCAGAGTGGTGCACCGTATTTGGTGATGGACTATATTGAAGGTGAGAGTCTTGCCGATGTTTTGGCAAAAGAGAGATGTCTTGAAGTTCACTCGGCGCTAAATATCTTCATTCAAGTGTGCCAGGCTCTTTCTCATGCGCACACTAAAAGTTTGATTCACCGTGACATAAAACCGGCAAATATTCTCCTGCAACAGCTAACGACAAATGGCGCCGTGGTTAAGTTAGTTGACTTCGGCATAGCCAAGAGTATTCCCTTGTTTGACCAAGAGACTCAGGGTCTCACCAGTACTGGTGTAGTAATTGGTAGCCCTGCTTACATGAGCCCCGAGCAATGTGTGGGCGAAGATCTCGGTGAGCAATCGGACATTTATTCACTCGGTTGCGTCATGTATGAGGCCTTGACTGGTCAGCCACCCTTCACCGCTAAAAATTCAATCAAGGCCATAATGGATCACGTCAAGTCAGCTCCTGAGCGATTTGCCAAGAAAATTCGTATTGCCGATCAGACGATGAACAGCGAATTTGACTATGCTGGATATAGGCAGGCGATTGAGGCAGTTGTGCTGAGGTGCTTGGAGAAAGACCCGACACAGCGCTATCAGTCGGCCGATGAGCTGCGACTAGATCTTGAATGTTTGAGTGAGAATAAGATACCCAAGCTGCCGAGCAAAGAAAAAGCTATCGATGCGAAATTTGCCAAGACAGGAAACTTTGAAGGCGCGATGGCCCTAGTCGTGCTGATTGCAATTCTAGTGCTGGTTGTTGCTCTCAGGCTTTTTCAGCCGGTGATTTAAATCGAAGTAGCCGCTGCCAGCCTTGAGCGGCGACGTTCGTTGGCGACTGGTAGCTCTGTTAAGCGCAAGAACTGACCTTCGTCGTGTTGATAGCTAAACACTTCACCGGTTTCAATCTTGTAGCTCCAGGCGTGCAGGTTCAAGTTCCCACCTGCGAGGCGCGCAGCAACTGCTGGATGTGTTCTCAAATTCTCTAGCTGTGCCAGCACATTTTCTTGCATGGTGACGTTGAGCAACTGCTCTTCGTTGAGGTCTTTGTAGTTCTCTTTGACTGTTCGGCGTGTAGATTCTGCGTGACCGAGCCAGGTGGCAACCGCTGGCATATCAGTCAACTCTTCTGGGTGAAGCAAGCCCTTCATCGCGCCGCAATGAGAATGTCCGCAGACGATGATGTCTTTAACACCGAGGGCTGAAACTGCAAACTCAATAGTTGCGCCTTCTCCGCCATTGGCAGCGCCGTATGGCGGGACAATGTTGCCAGCGTTGCGCAAGATAAAGAGGTCGCCAGGGTTTGTCTGGGTAATCAAATTTGGATTAATTCTGGAGTCAGCGCAGGTGATGAACAAGGCATCAGGGTTTTGACCCTTTGCCAGGCGTTCAAATAAGTCTTTTTGTGAGAGAAATATCTCTGACTGAAAGTGATGGAGCCCTTTTATGAGCTTTAACATGCTTTTTGCTCCGGCTGACATTAGGTGGCCCGATAGATTACTCCGGCCCTAATAACTAGCTTCTCAGCGCTCTCTTTCATCTAGCTTGCAAGATAGTATTGTCTTTTCCATCTTGGCCTTCTGAGGCAGGGTTTAACCACTCTTCAAGGAGGGGAATCAGGCGGACCGTGTAGAATGCTAACGAGCAATTCTAACGAGTGATTCAACGGAGGCGTGGCATGGCCTTGAAGGCCTTTACAACGGCAGCTTTGCTAGGTTTAATTGTCGGTTTGTCATTGCCGGTGGCTATAGCTTCGCCCGATGATGCGGCGGTTCCGACTAGTCCGACTGGTCAGACTGTTCCGGCTGGCTCAAAAGCTTCTGCCACCAAGTCTTCTGAACCTTTGAAGGTAACCTTAGACAACTGCACGAAAGCGGCCGACTATAGCGCCAAGGCTAGCGGTATGTCGATGCTGGTTATAGAAAATGGCAAAGTAATCTTTGAAGACTATCCCAATGGGCATAAGGCTTCAGAGCCTCATGAACTTGCCAGCGGCACAAAAAGCTTCACCGGTTTGTGTGCCCTTGCCGCCAGCGAAGACGGAATTTTGACCCTTGATGAGAAGGTCTCCGACACAATCACCGAGTGGAAGGGTGACTCTAAGCGCGAAAATATTACTATTCGAGAACTACTTTCGCTCATATCTGGCATCACATCGGCTACAGGCATGGCGCCACCTTATTCCCAGGCACTTCAAGCAGAGATTACGGCAAAGCCGGGCGAAAAGTTTCAATATGGTCCAGCACCATTTCAAGTTTTTGGCGAGCTAATGGTGCGCAAGCTTAAGGCCAACAAAGAGAATAAGCACGCTGAATCAACAATGGTTGATTACCTCAAGCGCCGAGTGCTTGACCCCGCCGATATTCATGTCGGTTTGTGGCGCAAGGGAAGGGACGGCATGCCACTCATGCCCCAGGGGGCGGCATTCACTGCAAGAGAGTGGGCTAGAGTGGGCGAGCTGGTTCTCAATGGTGGCATGGCTGGTGGCAAGCAGATCATTCAGTCTGAGAATATTAAAACGCTCTTTATTGGTTCTCCTGCTAACCCAATGTATGGATTGTCTTGGTGGTTGAACCGCCCTATGGATGCTCAACTGAGAAACAGCATAAGAACACTGACTATGGCTTCGGACCTGCGCTATGGTGCGCCAGGTGTGCCTAACGATTTAGTGATGGCGGCGGGAGCTGGCAAGCAGAGGCTTTATGTGGTGCCCTCTATGAACCTAGTTGTGGTGCGCCAAGCCGATGTGAAATCGGAGCTAATGCCAGGAGCTGGCAATACCAGATTTTCTGATGTGGCCTTTTGGCAGATACTCACCCTCGGGCACGCCGACCCCGCTGCCGCAACTGATAAGTTGCGGGCACTATCTGGGCCAAGGCAAGGGGGCATTCCGCGCATGAGAGGGGCCGGTCAGGCTGGTGCTGGTCAGAGTGGTTCCGGGCAGTCAGGGGCGAGCCAGACAGGAACAGGCCAGACAGGTCTAGGTCGAAGTGGAAGATTTATGCGTATGCTCGATCGTAATCACGATGGAGTTGTGGACCAAGAGGAAAAGCAGGTTTTTAGGAATCTGTTGCAGCGGCGGCAGGGCGCAAGTAATCAGCAGTAAGCAGTAAGCTTCTTGCCGTCACTTTTTGCTGTCACCTTGTAGTTTCGCTATTCTCCCTCTCTAAGTCTCACGGCCTAATATTGGAGAAAATGTTAAATAGCAGAATGGATGTCAAGGGGTGTGTCAGAATTGGTACCTCTTAGAATTGACCGCTGTCTATTTTGTTAGTAGTTTCAGATAAATGGTGTATCTATGTTTCGATTGGGGAAAAGTAGTTTTTTCGCTTTTTTGATTCTGTGTTCAACACCTTTGTTTCTTTCGTCGTGTTCCGAGTCCGACGATCCAGATCCGATTTCAACGATCAAGAGTTACTTGCGTATTTGGAATTCGATTGATAATGATGAATTGAAAGGTGACGTTGATATCTATCAGCCGCAAAGCGAAGATTTCGAGCGCCTGAACAAAAAGGTTTTGGCTAATCCAAATAATGCCTCTATTTTTAGAAATCGTGGCAGAGCCTACTATTACAGTGAGCTGCCCAACCACTATGAGCTGGCCCTTGCTGACTATAATAAGGCGCTTTCGCTCTTTGCTTGGAATGCCAACTGGTATTCAGAAAGATCTTCTGTTTTGGGCCAATTAGAGAAGCATGAAGAAGCTCTCAAAGATATCAACAAAGCGATTCAGCTTGATGGCCATGAACCGATGTTCTATTCTAATAGAGCCACTATTTATGAGGATCTCGGCAAGCCTGAAGAGGCCTTCAAAGATACTTTGAAGGCGGCTAAACTTGAAAAACCTGCTCGCTTGTATTCCATTTATCTTGCTAAAGCGTTAGCGAAACGTGGGCAAGAGAACGAAGCTCTTGAGGTATTGAACAAAGTAATAGCTAACTCTGATGAATATTGGACATCAGATGCTCATGAAGAGCGCATTGCTATCTTAATGAATCAGGGAAAGTTTGACCAGGTGCAGAAAGAGGTCGCTGAATGGAAAGATGAGACACCACCGAGTTCAAGTGCCTTTAAATGCAGTGCAAAATTGGCTGAAGCAATGGGTTTGCAAGAAGAAGCCCGGCTTGATTACCAGGAGCTTGTAAAACTTTCAACCACTGAGATAGATGAGACTGATTCCAAATCTATTATGCAGTTTGAGCAGCGTGCTGATTGTTTTGAAAAGTTAGGTCAGCCGAAAAAGGCAGCTGAAGATAGGCGTAAAGCTTTGGCTCTGTACGAGGAGGAGTGTAAGGAGTGCCCGAGCAAAGAACCTGACAATCTTGGCTATATGGCTTTGCTTTGCGAGAAATTTGGAGATAATAAAAAAGCCCTTGAGTTAAGAGCGCGGCAAATTTCAAGGTTCAATGCTCTTGTGGCAAAATCGCCTAAGAGTGCCGATGCTTATCACGATCGTGCACTGTTACTAGAAACCCTTAAAAAGTATGACCTAGCCATGAGCGATTTTGCTAAGGCGATGGCATTGGAACCTAACGACAATCATTTTATTGGGCACCATGCTGGCTGTTTAAATCACCTAAAGCGTTACAAGCAAGCGCTCGATGAATGTCAGAAAGGTTTGAAGACAAGCGCACAATATAGTGAGTATTTGTTTGTGCCTATGGCTGAAGCCAGCCAGCAATTAGGTAAACCTGAAGATGCCGTTGACTATGCCACTCGTAGAATTAAGTTAGACCCCACCATTGGCGATGCCTATCATTGGCGCTCGCTGGCATATCAGAAGCTTGGTAAAAATGACTTAGCTAAACGCGATCTGATATTTTCTAAGTGGTATGACCGTGAATCGGATGAATAATATGCGATTATTTGTCAGGAACAGTCTGCTCTCTTCGCTTGGCCGTAAGACCGTATCTGGTGGCATATCCTTATGTTTTGTTGGTCTGGCCTTTGCCTCTGCGACTGCAGCGGTAAGTGCAGAAGGTGGACCTCATGAACTTGCGCCAAAGGCTCCGAGCAATCTCATTAAAGTTCCTATGCTGCGTCAGTCTACCGATTTCACTTGTGGAGTTTCCGCTCTTCAATCAGTCTTCGCTTACTTTGGTGATGATTACCGCGAAGATCAGTTGGCAAAAGAACTCAAAGCTGTTCCTAAAACTGGCACTCACTATCAAGAGATGATGCGCCTGGCTAGGGCCAAAGGCTATTCTGTCAAAGTCGTGAAGAACATGACTGTCCCAGAATTGAAGAAGCTCATTGATAGTGGTAAGCCTGTGATTTGTTTGATTCAGGCTTGGGCTGAAAAGGTTATCGATTATTCCAATGATTGGGAAGATGGCCATTATGTATTAGCCATTGGTCATGATAGAGGCAACATCTTTTTTATGGACCCTTCTACTCTGTGCAATTACACTTATATTCCAACTGATGAATTCGTCAAGCGCTGGCATGATACTGATGGCAAAGAGAAACTGGTGCATTTTGGCTTGATTATTGAAAAGTCTAAACCGAAGTACAATCCGACTACAATCATCAAACTTGAGTAGCTAAGTAAGTACTTCTAAGCTGTCACTGCAATTTGAATTCGGCTGGCAGTTGTCGCGGCTTTGTTGGTGGTGCTGAAATGATAAGGTCGTTGCCTTTCCATTTACTCTTGAGCACTGCTGTCTGTAGCTCTGAGCGGTCTTGCAAGACTTCTGTTTGCACTGATTCTTTCAAGTGCTCGAAGGCCTGGCTCAGCGTGGGCTTGCCTGCTCTAAGTGCTTCTATCAATTGGTGCGTGAATACGCCGTTCTGGTAGCGCTTTGACTCCCAAGAGACCTGGTTGGGCATGCTGCTACAAATAATTAGCTGTCCTGTTCCTTGCGACAGCGCAGCGCTATCAATATTGCCTACTCGCGTTAGCCCTTTGGCGGTATCGGCTGCACCGCTATGACAAGCATCGATAATTAGCACCACGCGATTTGAGTGCACGCGTTGCTTGATTGCCGCTGCTAGATCAGACAATGGTAGGCCAGTGGCATAGAGGCTATCTGGATCGGTATTGTGCATGACCAGGTAGTTGAGGCCCTCAAGATCGGCCTGCGATGGGCTGCCGTGGGTAGAAATGAAAATTAGTACCAGGTCGTTTGGGTGAGCCAGTCGGGGTAACCATTTATCACCCAGCTCTGCTAGCACCCGTTCTTTTGTTGCTTGCTCATCAACCAAGAGTTTGACGTGGTCAGGAGCAAAGTTGGCCTCATTGATCAGATAGTTTGAGAGATCTTTGGCGTCTTTTGCTGGATATTTGAGATTGATAGATGGCTTGGCGAATTTGCTAACGCCGACGACAAAGGCCCACTTGTCTTCAATTGGCGCGTTAATTGCTGCAGAGTTAGAGCTTGAGTCTGAGTCACGGTTAGAGTTAGAAATAGAAATGGAGTCAGTGTTGAAATTAGACTTTGATTCAGATCCAGACGCCGAGCCAGATCCTGACATTGATTGAGCCGGCGCTACATTCACTGAGGCTAGTTGCAAATTCGATTCTCTACTAGCAAGTCTTGTTGGGTAAGCTTGAAGATTTAGCGGCCCAGCCAGACTGACTTTGTATTTGAGATGGATGCCCACATTGACACCAAGCATAATCTGCATTTTAATCACCTGCGATTTCGTCAGGTGTATCGTTGCTGATTTGCTGGCACTATTGCCGGTGGCATTGAGCGCAACTTTTCCTAGCTCTACCCCGCGTTCATCATGAAGAACGACATGGGCATTGGTTGAGTAAAAGTCAGTTTCGCCATCTAGCTTTATGGTCAAATCGCCGGGGCCGCCAGTAAAAGTATAGTAGTAGCTTTGACCGGAGGCCTCAGCTTCGCCTTCTATCAGATTACTTGCTAGTTGAGTCGGTGTGGCGCTATCGGTTGATTGTGCAAGCGCCGCTTGCACAAATGGCGACTGCCCGCTGATGCCGCAGGCAATCGCGCATAGAGTGCCGTATACGACTAATCTAGTGGCTCGTTTTTGCCAGGTCGCATCTGCCATATCATTTATTCTTCAGCTGGGATAAATTTCCAGAGGAACTTATCGGAGCCGTCGCTTGGTCCGAATCTAGTTTCGGTGTAAGAAGGTGGGCTTTCGAGGATGCACAAGGCATCACCATTTCTTGGCACACTCTTAACTAGAAAACCTGATTCAGCAGGGGCCAGGACAACTACTGAGGGATCAAAACTAATGATAGATTGCATACTTGACACGGGATGTGGTTGGAAGTTTAAGTTTGTAGTCTCTCCCGCTAGCCTGATTGTGTAGCGGTTTGTGGGCTTCTTTGTCTTGATGTCAATCTTGCGATTTATGGCCCATTTTTGTAGACCCGCTTTGGTAAATTCACGGGTGCCAACGTATTGACCTGCGCTAGCTTGGCCGGCTTCGAGAGCCTGTTCGTTCGCTAAATTGACTATGAAATAAGTGCCGCTGTTGGGCAAGGTGGGAACTTCTGCCATCGATGGCGCAATAGTCGGAACAATAGTTGCCGCTACCAGTGAGATTGCGATTGCCATCTTTTGGATAATTTTCATGCCTCAGCTCCTAAGCCTGACCTGGTAATTACAAATGCTACCGGGGGAAGTGGGAATAAGGAGGATATTGTAGCAGTATGACAATCTTAGGTTTTAAGTATGAGGCTGAACGCCCACAGGGCCGCAACGATAGTGACTGCAATTCTTGCGGCCGCTGTGTCGCTTCATTCAGCGGCCTATTGTCGACCTGGTTCTCCTAGCCAGGCTGCCCGTCCGGCCCAGACGGCTCTGACTGCACAGCCCGGTTTGCCTTCTCGGTCTGCTCAGTCAAATAACAAAAACCTTCCAATTGTAGTTCTAGTGGCGGGGGTACCTAAGCCAATTGCTGCGCGACGAAACTATGACGAGATTTTTGCTGAGCTACAGGCCGGTGGCATCAAGGTTTTTCTGCCCTTCACTCAATATCAGGAAGCCCCTGAACCACAGTCTCTTGGCTTTGAGACAGATTTCTTTCCACAATATAAGAAAGATGATAACGCCATCAATGCCATGAAGCGACACGGCATAAAGCTTTTGGTTGCGTCGGAGATTTTGTATCCGGACGGCAAGTTTGGTGCAATTAGCGATGACCCACTGCGAAAATTGATTGCCTGGGCTGGACGAGAGAGCATTTATGCAGTATATGCATTTGATGAACCGGCCCATCGTGGGCTGCCTGTGAGCCAGTCGCAAGCACTTTACCAACGTGTAAAATCGATTGATTCGACGTTGCCTGTGCTTATGGTTCATGCGCCGATTCTTGCTGATACCGAGAAGCAGCTCTCGGAAAGTGAGCGGACGAACTACCTCAATCGAGTTCGGCAACATAGTCAGTGGGCCGATATTGTTGTCTTCGATATCTACCCCATTCCCAAAGAGCTGGCGAAATTGACTGGTCCTTACGCCCGCGGTCTAGAGCTTGGGTATTCTGATTTGATTCCGCAATATTCCCGTTGGCTTAAAGAGAATTTGCCGACGAAAAAATATGGTGTTGTGCTTCAGGGTTTTTCAATGGCGAATCATTATGATGAAGCCACTCTGAAGACGATTTATAGTGCGCTACCAAGGGAAGTCACCGCCACTATTCGCACTCCTTCTAGTCGTGAACTCGAGAGCATGGTCGGACTAGCAAAAGCAAGTGGTTGTTCTGTAATTGGCTGGTGGGGGCAGAGTATGCTCAAAACTGATACTGAACTCAAATTTTGGCAAGAACTCAAACGAGTTTCGCGTGAGCTAAATCAGCGCGCTAAGTAAGGCTGTAGCCGTGGGGTAAATTGACGCTGGATGCCTAGGTCTAGTCGGCGCACAGCACTCAGAATTTTAATGCTTTATGGCGCGCATTAGGCTGCTGCGAATCTCGGTGATGGCACTTTCAAGTGCTTTGGTGATTTCTTCAATAGTAGCTGCGAAACCGACCTTGACTGGTCCGGGTAGTTTTTTCTTTGCATATTCAGGGTCGAGTCTGCAGGCTTCTTTAAAGTCGAGAGCTGCACCTTTGGAGTCGCCAAGTTCAGAGCGACAAACGGCGCGAGAGTAGAAGCTGAGGTCATTCTTGAACCCCATGTTTAGGCTTCGATCATAGTCTTTGAGAGCAGCTATTCGATCACCCATGTAGTGTCTGCAAAAACCGCGCGAAAAATATGAACTGGGTCGATCCGGTCTTAGTCTCACCACCTGCTCAAAATCAACAAGTGCTGAGCGATATTCACCTAGTCGCATTTTCTCGTAGGCTCGGTCTGCATAACACAAGGCTGATTGAGGGTCGGCACTAATGCCCTTGGTGTATTCTGCAATAGCCCCTCTTCTGTCTCCAGCTTCAGATTTCAGCATTCCTCTGCCACCATAAGCCGCCGCACAGTACGGATCAGTGACTATTGCCCAGTTGAAATCGGCTAAGGCGTTGGCTTTGTCACCTAACTTTCGACGCAGCTCACCTCTGCGGCAGCAAGCCTCAACGTTTCTAGGTTCGATGAGCAAGACTTGGGTGTAGTCGGCTACTGCACCGTTGAGGTCTTTGAGTATTGCCCGTGAGTTGGCTCTATTGCTGTAACAAATCGAGTCTACTAGGCCCAATTCTATTGCTGTGGTAAGGTCTTGAACTGCAGCTCTGTCATTGCAGAACTGTGCCATGCCGTAGCCACGATAGGCATAACTCCAGGCATTCTTGGGGTAGAGCGCGACCATGCGATTGTAGTCGGCCATGGCCTTCTCTTTATTATTGCAAGCGACAAAAATGTCACCCCTACGCCAGTAGGCATTTGCAAATTTGCAATCTAGTTTGATTGCCTGTGTGTAGTCGGCTATGGCCCCGCTTCTATCGCCAATTGCCTCTCGGGACCAGCCGCGGTTGTAGTAGCCGTCTCGCAACTTGGGCTTCAATTCGATCGCTTTGGTGTAGTCTGCTACTGCCGCCTTGTCGTTATTTACTTTGCTTAGTTCAAAGGCTCGATTGTAATAGGCTCCGAAATGATTTGGTGCCAGCCGAATCGCCATACTGTTGTCTTCAAATGCGCCTTTACTATCGCCCAGGTCGGATCGACAAATGGCGCGCCAGAAATACGCCAGTTCATTAGTTGGTTGCTGGCGGATTAACTCGCTCAAGATCTCTATAGCAGCTTTGATGTCGCCTTTCTCGCGCTTCGCTTTGGCACGACTTATTACTGCATCCGCAGCTCTCGATTGTGAGGCACCGCGCAGTGGATGCTTTTTTGAGCTAGTCGGCTGCTTCTTCAAGTTCGGAGATTGCCGCGCCATCACTAGTTGGCTCGGTGCCAACGTCAATGAAACGACTATACAAAGTGAAAGGAGGTTGGCCTTCATACATCGAGTGTACCTCAACCGGCCGAAGCGGAATATGGTGATTTCCGCCTAAGCTGCTGCTTTGCTGTCGAGTCGCGGGATTTGGCTGACTGGCTCGGGTCTTGTCGATAGCGTCGCAATCGCCGTTGTCGCTTCACCACCAGTTCTAATTGCTTCCACCTCAGCAACTTGGGTAGAGCCATTGCCAGAGTTGTATGTCTCTATCAAGATTTTTCGCATTTCATCAGGGTTGCATCCGTTTTTCGCTTCGTTCCATCTCTGCTGCAAGGCCTCAAAACGCTGCCCTTCTTTTGATTCATCTCCACGTGGTCTGCCGGTCTTGCCTGCTGCATACTCACCATTGTTGAGCCGCTCAGATTCTCTATCTAGATAAGCCGCGATCAGCTTGTCAGAGCCTTCCGCCGTGTATGGGTCTGCATCTTTTAACTGCTCGGCATAGCGCGGATCGGCTTTCAGCTCATCAATATGCTTTGTCTGCATCTGCGCTGGTCCGACTGACCAGTTGCGCGATTGCGCCCAGCTGTAGGGCAAGTTGTCTTGAATGGTATCTTCAAAACCAGCCTTCTTCTCTTCGTTGCGACGCACCGCTGCAATTGTTTCTTGATCCATGACGCCAGCCAGGTTCTTCATGTTTGCGAGGGGTTGGGTCTTATTGTCGCTGGTATCTGTAAGCTCGGCTTCCGCTGCACCTTCAAGTGGTGCTTTGCTGTTGAAGTCAATCGATACATCGCCAAATAGATTTTTCACAGCCTTGTTTGCCTCAGGGTTGTTCTTTTTATGCTCAATCACTTTCTGATTGTCTTTGTTATTCTGACCGTCAGTGACCATTTTCTTGGCTGAGTCGTCAGACTCATCTTTTTGAGTCTTTTTCTCTGATACTTCATGTCTGTGATTATCGTGTCCCATAGTAAGCTGCTCTCCTTGCCAAACCTGTGAGCGCAAGCATAGAATTCATTTATTGCCGAGTTGTTAACGGGTTACCGGTTAATGGGTTAAAGGTTAGTGTGAAGACTCTTTTGAAAAAGCGAAGCCGATTTATAATTGTCATGGTTACGTTTGCGCTTCTTTGCACATTTTTCACTCCCTATCCATCTAAAGTGTTGCGTCGCATAAAATGGATGGTAGCGTCTGTGGTGACGAGTGTGGTGGCGCATAAACCTATTGCCGTACCGGTGATATACACTGCTGAAGATCAAATTGCCACTTATGGGGCGGCAGCTCGGGCAAGGCTGCTGCCAAAATTTCAAGCTAAAGGAGTAGCTTATCCGCCGCAGCGGCTGACAATGGTGGTAATTAAGTCAACTAACGAGCTTATGCTTTATGCTGCTGCCGCTGATTCTACATACAAATACATTTGTACCTATCCAGTTCTTGCAGCCAGCGGAGTACTCGGCCCCAAGCTCAAAGAGGGCGACTGCCAGGTGCCTGAGGGGCTGTATAACCTTACCCTTGAACCGAATACTCCATACCATTTAGCGCTTCGTTTGAACTATCCAAATCCGACCGATTGGGCCCACGCTAAAGAAGACGGTCGCGAACATCCTGGTAGCGATATTCTCGTGCACGGAAATCAATGCTCTATTGGCTGCATTGCCATGGGCGATCCAGCAAGTGAAGATTTGTTCGTTGCGGCTTACGATACTGCCGACAAGAATTTACCACTGATTATCGCGCCGGTAGATTTTCGCACTACGGCAGCTCCAGCCAGCAATGTAACTGATCCTACATGGTTGCCAGAGCTTTACTCTCAGATAAAGGCGGCGTTGGTGGAGCTGCCGCAGTGATATCTTTCAATCTATGAGACTTGCAGATCTTAGTGTCTTTTCTATCGTTTTCATAGGAAGAAATAGTCTGCTCTGATTGTGGGGAAATCGTTGGAAGTCGTACTTCAAATAAAAGCCTGTTGGATCGCCTTTCTCTCCGACAAGGACATCAACAAGCAGACCAAAAGAAGCAACTGATTGTGCAGCTTTGTAGGTGCGAAGTTTTACGTCGGTTAACAACAGAGCGCCTAGGCTTTGCTTGGGGGAAGTTGCTGATTGATATTTCTCTGCGATGGCGAAACGGCCAAGCAGGGTTACCCCAAGATGATTGTATCTGGGCAGCCGTTTCGAAAGTTCGGCTGGCATGTCATTAACAGGTATGTGCCTAGTGGAAAGAGTGTAGTAGCCAATAATTTCTTGAGGGTTTTCTGCTCGTGTAAGTACAAAAGTTTTGTTGAGATTCTGTTCTGCTTCTTTGCGTGCTCTGGTTTTGAGAAAGGTGTCGAGTTCAGAGACTCCGCAACTAAATGCTTCTCGATCATGCAATTTCGCATCTAGCGGCATAGGAAGTAGCAACTGGATAGGTTTTTGCACTTAGAGGCCAAATTGTTTTTTGTATTCACGAGCTGCTTTAATTGAATCAGCAGAAGGCTCAATTGGCTCAAGAATGGCTTTTGCGAAAGCTTCTCTGTCTTTGAAGCTAAGGTTTAGAAACTCTTGTTCTTCAATATCTTTTGCCGCTTCGCGCGCCAAAACAGATTTTACGTATCCCGATGCTGGCACGCCTTTTAGGTTGGCTGCATGTTTTACCATTTGCTTGAGCTCAGGGTCGAGTCGCATATTGAAGCGGTCTGGATTTTTCGGTGAATTGGACATGAAGTAGCCTTCTATAAGTCAGCTGATTTCCTTGATTGTACGTCAAAGTGACGTACTTGGCTAGTGGCTCGTGCCAGAGCTTCCGGGGTTAATCTAGTGTTTCCCCTCTGTCTATAATTTCTCGCGTCGCTAAGCTAGAGACTAGTAAGATAGAAAGTAGCTGGATCTGGGAGTCGCTGATGAAAGCCCCACACAGGCATCTATTGCTGTCACTGGCTACAGTGTGCGCCATTGCTGTGCTCACGGGGTGTGCCGCTGGTCAATCGGGTTCGACCGATATTTCGACCAATAGCAACATTGATTCTGGCGACGGCAACGACATAGAGGCTATTAACAAGCGAGCCGATGCTTTGCTGAAAAATGGCTCTGTTGAAGAGGCCCAGATGCTCTACCATGAAGCTGTTGCCTTGTTAGATGAGAAGCTCGGTGAAGATTACTATTCCAAAATTGATACATTGGCTGAAGAGACCAGAACGTCTTTAGATAGTGTCGATGGAGAAGCCCGGTGCAGGCGCCTCATCGCCATTGATGCTGATATGTCCATTCCTAGCGGCGTTGATTTGGCCCAAGATCTTTCTCTTTACTCGCAGTGGCTGAGGGGCCATAAACAGACTGAGCTTGCTGACGATTTGGCCAGGCTCAGTGAGCGTTGCAAGCTTCCTGGCGAGGCCACGAGAGCCCGCAATGCTGAGATTTGCTCCGCCCTCAAGCTGGACCCACCAAACGAGGATGATTTAATCGTTCATCCTGTTTTGCATGTTGGCGCTGGACATCCGTTCGATAAGGCAAAGATCGATGACACTACTTTTATTAAATTGAGTGGTTATGTCATGCCTTCTGGTGCATACAAAGGCCGATGGATACAGTATTTCTTCGCGTCTGAAAAAGAGGCCGCAGAGGAGTTCTGCGTTCAAGCTCGCGGGCTGACGAAAAAGCAGGTGGAGCGTCTCGGTGGCCGACCTCTATATCAAGGCGGTAAGGTTGATTGTTGGAATTTTGGTGGCTCTGACGATGAAGTGTGGGTTTATTGTTTTGGCGGCAATTCTGTGTTCGCCCGCCTAGCTTTTGCCCGTGATCGATGTACTGCTTCTGAAATTGTTGGTGAGTCCGATTGTTCTAAGTATCTAGTTTGGAGGCCTAAGAAACTTGAGAGTAGTACGATTGGAAAGCCAATTTTTATGGTTTTAGAAGAGCAGGGACCGCCTTCATTTATTGTCAGCGATCGTGATAACCAGTCTCTTGATAGTAGTCCCCTAGACTATAAGATTATTGGCTACCAAACTGGTCCCAGTAACCATACTGAGCTGACATTTTTATATGGCATTTGCGTTAAGGCTGAGTCTTGCAATGGTGAAATCAAATTTCAGTGATTGCGGATCGCTGTCTTCTATAGGATGACTCGCGTATAGTGCTGAGAATGAAACGAAGAATCCTCATCCTTGCCGGTACCGTGCTCCTCGCAGCCGGGGCGTTATGGCTGTCATTGGGTGTCGGAGAGAAGAGCCCCGTTGGAATTGCAATGGAGAAGCAAAAGACCACAGAGACAATCGCTGGTTTTCAGAGCAGTTTGGCTGCGGCCGTCGCCCCATGCTTTGGAGCCAATAATTCATATCTAGTTGATTGTTTGAATGTGCGGGCGCTTGAGTTGGAGCTAAGTGGAGAGGATAGAGCGGCAGAAACTCTTCATTTACGGGCCCTGAAGCTTCAAGAGAAGGATTTTGGTGCTAATAGTCTTGAGGTGGCCAAATGCCTCGATGGACTGTCTTTTGTTTGTGTATCGCTTGGTGAATTTGACCGTGCAGAGTCATTCAGTCAACGCGCTTTGAAAATTCGAGTGTCTCGCTATGGGCTGAGAGACCCAGAGCTTGCTAATACTTATGTTACTTTGGCTGAAATTTACTGCAAGCGAGGAGATGCAGACAAGGCTCTGCTACTTTTAGAGAAGGTCGCTGCTCTAGGACCAGCGGGGTTAACTCTGAGAGAGACCCGCTTTGGTGCTAGTAGCTATATGGCAACAGAACGGCTATATTCCAGTGTTTCGACACTGCTTTCACGAAAGAAATACGCTGAAGCTGAGCAGACTATAAAAAGATTAGTCGCCTGCCACTATGAAATGTTTGGTGATGAAACTGATGTTCGCAGCGACCTCAAATTGCTTGTCGAGCTTTTGCAATCGACAGACGCTAACAGTGAGGCCCAAAAACTAAGGGTTTTGATGGAGTCTGGCAAAAAACTTACTCGACTTGATTTGAAGCCGTACATGCTCGCACGGCCAAATCAGGATGATTTGATTTATCACCCAATACTTAAATCAGTTGCGGGTCACGGATTGGAAGGTGGCGATCTACCTAATTCTGTTTTTCACAAGCTGAATGGATGTGTTTACCCAACCGGTGTAATGTCCTTTCAGCTTCGTCGTTGGTTTGGTCGCTCTGAGTCTGATGCTGCTGAGCGATTCTGTCTAAGAGTCAGTGGTCTAAGCAAAGATCAAGTTGAACAATTGGCTGGTAAACCATTGTTCAGGGGTGGTCAAATTAGTTGTTGGGGCAGTTCCCGGCCCGGTGAAGATACTTGGTTGTATCGGCTGGGATATACTGAGAAAGCCATTCGTCTTACCTTTGCCCATAATCAATGTATTGAAAGCAAAGTGTGCAATGAGCAAGAAGATGATCAGTTCCAAAAGTGGCGAGCTGAGCAGATAGTGCGCTGGGCTCATGGCAAAACGGTACAGCAACTGTTGACTGAGTATGGCTTGCCGTCATCGTATCGTCATGTTTCTAGGCATGAGGTGCCGCCGGTAGATCGTCCTGTGCTTGAAGCTATAGGCTACTATACGGGGCCTTCAACTTCTGTCTCGCTCACTATTAAGCGAGGAATTTGCACTGCTGGCGATATTTCCTTTATGGTGCACTGACTGGTGGTTGAGCCGAGCAATATATTCTTTCGTCGGACCACCCGAAGTATTGGTCGTATTGCTTACAACAGTTTGAGAAATGTTGGTCTGTTGTATTTTGTGCACAAGCGCGTCAGCTAGTTAGGGGATTGCGGAGCTGACAAAAGACTCAGGTTGAAGGGCATGCTATTAGTATTGGAGTTTGATTCCGGCATAACTAAAGAATCTGTTTCTATCAAATTGGATCTCGTCGCTAACGGTGGCTCTGTGTTTCGATTTTTTATAACTCTTTTCACTTCAGCTGCTTTGGCTGTGTTCAGTAGCGCAGTCTGCAATGCCGAGCAAACAGAACTAGCCGCTTCGGAGAATGAGCCAGTTACATCTTCGTTGGGGCACGCTAAGGCACATTGGTTGAAGGCCCCCAAAGACCCAAGCTGCGAATTCATTAGGTATTCTCCAGATCGAGCCTTTGTTGCTAACCTGTCTGGCGGCAGGCTTGAGTTAACTGAACTTGGCAGCGAGACTAATCTGTGGCGCTGCCCACCGCCTGGTCAAGGCTCAAGGATCTGGGGTTATTCATGGTCGCCTGATAGCAAGACCATAGCCGTTTCCAATGAAACTGGTGTCTTTTATATCGAAGCTCTTACTGGTAAATGTGCCGGAGTCTACAAAGGGTTTACAGGTCGAACTTACTCTCCTGCATATTCCCCAGACGGCAAATATTGTGCAGCAGCCGGAAGTATGGCCGGAGACAACTCGACTCGAGATGCAAACACGGTCAGGGTCTGGGATGTTCGCACGGGCTCTAAGGTGCTAGAGGTATCCGGCCAATCGGCTGGCTGTGTTAGATGGTCTAATGACGGTAAGTTCGTGGCCTTTAACGGTCCTGATCGTAGAATCCAAATCTGGAATGTACTTGAGAAGCGCATGAATATTGCAATTCCGTTTCCAGAGAGAGCGATTTCAACCTTTGAATGGTCGCCTGATGACAGGTATCTGGCTGGATGTGATTTAGGGCGGGCTGTAGTGACTATCTTCGATTCAGCCACAGGGAATGTGCTAACGAGTCATAAGTTCAAGAAGGCTGATGATTTTGAATGGACTAAGAATAGTCAGGCCATTCTTACTTTCTCTCATAGTGATAATTATCGTTGGAATTTGCAGTTCAAATCAGGCCGAATCAAAGAGAGTCGTTCCGAGAAAAAGACGCTGGGCCAGAAAGGCTATATACCTAAGAACATAGATGAATGTTTGCTGCAACTAAATTGTGAAATGCCTCGCGCTGACATCGGGAAATTGCGCGCGTGCAAGGAAAGCGATCTATTTCAGAAGTATGATGCCTTATCCATGTGGATTGAAGATAATTGGTTTTCGTCCAGTGAATCAGAGCTAGCTAAGTTCTTTGCTGCTAAAGGCTACCTGCGCCGCAGTTCTAAGCCTTATGCAATTATTTTGTCTTACCATCGCAAGCTCAATGGTCTTTCTTTCGAGCTACCCGTCCGGCAGCCACGTGCAGAAACACAAGAAGATAGAGAGTTAGCGAAAGTCCGTGAAGAGCAGTATAGGTGCGAGCTAGAGGCAAAGCAGAAAAAGATTGAAGCTGTATATCAAAATATCGCTAAATCTATGCTGGGCGTAAAGCTCGACAGGCCTGCACATCTGCAGTCAATAGCCATTCCACCTGTTGTTGGCGAAAATTTGTGTGTGCGATACGCCGCACCCTTTGAGGGCAAGATTCTCTTAACTACTAAGTACTGCCTTCCCAATGATGACTTCTATAATCCGGCATATCTATTTGATCTGACTAGCAACAAGATACATCCACTATCTACCTCCGAGTTTGGGCGGATTGATGGTGCTGTTGTATTTGATTCAAAGCTCTACATGATTGGGTCGAGGCATGGAAAGCAGCAAATAGTCGAGTATTCACATGGACGGCATAAGTTGCTAGCCCTGCCGCCTGGTGAGGGGTGGCTAACACTTGGTACTAGTTCCAGCGGACTTCTAGCGGTTAGGAAAAATTCAATCTGTCAATTGCAAGGTGATACCTGGAAGACGATTGTTTCTACCAAGTTCGATATTCCTAAGTGTGGCTTACCGGCGCAGATGATTGGCCCTAGAATTTACTTTAGAGACGAAGGTATTGGCGAAAGTTGGAAACGCTTATGTTGGCTTGATCTCAATGAGCTAGACCATCTAATTTACTTCGAAGAAAACTGTGGCTTGCGTGATCCCGAAGGCCCCACTTATGACATGGTCTATAGTTTTGTTCAAGGTTTAAGAGGTGATTTGTGGATTTCTTCAGGGTCATTTTCGCACACTCTTTTTCGCTGGAACAAAGAGGATGGCTACAGGATTGCCACTCTCAGCGATCGAATTGCCTTTGAAGCCAAGAAATTACCTTATGTCAAAGAAACAGATGGTATCTCTGAGCGAGATGTAGCAATAACATGTGTTTTACCTGATACAAGTGGTGACGTATTTTGCTTTGGACCAAGTGGAATGTACCGGTTGCATGAACATGAATTGAGTCAACTTGTGAAGTTCACCAATGCTGTTCAAGAGAATTGGCACGGCAAAATATTGTTCCATAATAATTGGGTGCCAACGCACATCGTGAAGTGTGGTGAGAATGACTATTTTTTAGGAACTCACTGGGGCGGCACTGCCCGGTTACAGCTAGACCAACATGGTGCGTTTAAATTCATTCTATTAGATGGTAAGTTAGGAAGTACCATTAGGCTTTAGGTCCATCTACGAAAAAGGTTTTGCATGAAGTATCGTGGCTCGAGACAACTAGAGACCATCGTCCTGGTTTCTTTGAGTGTTGAAGCTTGCCTTGTCAGTAGCTTCTTCCTTCCTGTGTTATGTAGCGAGTTGAAACACGCCCCCCGGATCCCACTAACTGAGAACAGAACAAAGAATATGGCTCTAACTGATAACGAGAAGCAAATTGCAAAAGAGCTTGGTTTTGACGAGGCTGTGCTTTTGCTGATAAAGGAACGACTCAATCCCGAGATGGGAATTGTTAAGTCTGGTGGCCTCGAGTGGGAAGAAAAGTCCTTTTTGCAAGAAGACTACAATCAACCTATTTTGATGTTAGAGAAAGATGTGAAGAGCTTCAACGATGTTGCCTCTAAGTATCCTGAGCTGAAAGAACTCGTTGATTCTGCGTTGCATCGAGGTTATAAGTATTCGCGAGAGCAATTGGAGGCTAGTGCAGAAGCTAGGGCAATAGAACGTCTGGGTCGTGAAAAATTTGAACGCCAAAAGAAGTATCGCCTTGCATCTGAACCGTTTCATCCTTTGATTGAGCAGGAACTACAGGATACCTACGGCAAGCCTAAGGTCGGCTTGTCTAATAGACCCATCACACCTGAGACTTACTTAGATAGCGATAAGGCTTTGGATGATGCGATTGCTGAATTACACACTAAATATGATGGCCAGACATTGCGTCCAGAGAACAGAGCAAAGTCACAGTTGGCCTTGAAGTATAGAGGCGTTGGTGATTCTCTTTACGCCCCGGATGCGCGCATGGAGAGTTTGCGTGCTGAGCTAACCAAGCTAGGCTATCGTATAACTGATGAACGTGACATTTCAGACCGACGAGTACAGTTTGAAACCAAGGCAGAAGCAGAAAAGTATTTGCGAGATGTGGGCATGAATATTGATTCTCTTAGTCTCGATCATCAGAAGAAGAGTCAGTACAAAGCCCTCTATCCTATTGATTATGCAAAGGATTTCCTAGATTTAGAGAGCACCAAGACTATTGTTGCGCAGTCATCGCACGGTATCGATACTGGAAGTGACAGTACGGCTCAAATGGTAAAACTGATAATGGACTCACCCCAGTCGTTCACCGGTGGCTTTTTAGAGGATGCTGGTTTCTCTCTACGGCTGTTGCCTGGTTCCACGGTGACTAAGGTTGGTGATAGACAATGGTTGATTGAGCAACCCGAGCGTTTTACTGCTTCTCCCAGGATTCGTGTTTCAACAGTTTTCAAAACACCTAAGGCCAGTTCTGGTTTCGATTTGGTGAAGGCTCAAGGCACCAGTGGGATCAACTACGGTATAGACAATGACCATGTTATTGAAAAGCTTAAGTACTGGGATAAGAAATATGGTGTCACTGTTATTGAGGCTACTTTTGAAGGCATGAAGATTAGCTTTAAAAAGTTGCCCGACGATTTAAGTGAGTTGTGTACTGAGTTCTTTCTCTTTTGTCCTGAAATCGAACTATCAGACGATGAACATCGGAATGCTGCTGTTATGCGCGAGATTGCAGACAATTTTAGAAAGACCAAGGTCATGTCTTTCTGGTGGGATTAAGATCTACATCAATTTCTATTGCATGTATTCAGTGTCGTAAGGGTCAAGCTCTTTTGCCTTGGCGAAACTAGTGGCTGCTTGGTCTTGCAAGCCTTTGCCGGCGTAAAGCTGCCCTAGGCGCCAGTAGCCGCGTGCGTATGATGGGTGATTGGCTAAGGTTTTCTTCAGTAGTTCAATGCCTTCATCGTAGCGTTGCTCACTGAGTAAGAGATAAGAATAAGCACCAGCAGCGGTGAAGAATCTAGGCTCAGCAGCAATCACCTGTTTGAACAATGCCTCCGCCTCCTTGTTCTTCTGCGTTTGAATTAGAAATGTCGCTTTATTGTTCATGTCAATAATTTCTGGCTTCAGATCGTGATCTGGCAGCCCGACCGTCAAAAGCAATTGAGCCTGTTTGGCGCTTTCCGAGTTTGGTGCTGCTGCAATAATTGCATTGCAGGCAGCTCTTGCTTCGTTTGGTTGACCAGCGTCTCTTGCCTGTCTTGCTGCTGCTTGAAGTTGCACTGGATCTTTTGCCGCTGTTATTGGCTCTAGATCTGAGTCTATGTATACAAGTGCTCTGCCACCATCAAAGCGAAATGCCCTCTGGAATACTGGTGCAATGACAAAGTCGCCTGCTTCAGAAATGTATCCCCATTTTTTAGCGTCTAAGGTCGCTGGTGCCAGACCTTCTGCGAATTCGCGTGCGTCTTTGAACTTGAATGGTATTTTGACTTTGCCCGTGCCGTCGACGTAGCCAACTAATAAGTCTTTCTCTACTGGTGCTAGTTTGCCACTGTAGTCACCGGCCCAGTCGTATTCGAAGGGTACGACGACTGCACCAGTTTTGTCTATGAATCCCCATTTGTCATTCTTAAGAACGGCAGCAAGGCCATTTTTGAATGGTCGAACTTCTTGAAACGGTCCAGGTATGACGACGCTTCCTGTGCGATCAATGTATGAATAGCTTTCGAAATGAGCGCTCTTCTTTGATCGATCCATACTTAAAAGACTTACAGCTTTGGGGCTCACTGCTGCTAGGCCCTCACTGAATCTGGTAGCCTCATGGAATTTGGCTGCAATCACCTGTTTGTTTTCTTTGTTTCGATAGCCCCAGAGACCGTTTTGCGCTTCGGGAGTTGGCTCTCCACTTTTAACTGCGACCAGGCCTTCGCTATATTCTTTGGCATCTTCCCAGTGGAAATTTGTGACTTTGGTACCCGACCTATCGATCAGGTCGTAATGGGGTCTAAATTGGGTTGTGCCTGGTTCCATTCGATTGAAGTAGCCCACTGCCAACTCATCATAAAACGGTATCTTTAGGTCTAGGTTGTAGAGCGGTGTTATTTTGCCGTCGCTAGCTACGATTGCAGAGAAACCCATGCTAGTGGTTCTTGGCCCGGCAATAAGCTTGCCGTCTTTTAGTTCTTGTTGCCCAAGTTTGACGACCGCAACTCCGTGATCAAAGTCATTGGCCATATTGAATGGGCCAGTGATGATTACTTTGCCGCTCTTGTCGATATAAGCAAAGTCAAAATTTGTTGGTATAGGATAGCGAAACAGCCTTTCGCAGTTGTAATACCACAGTTGCATACTGCCGTCTGGCTTGAGCATTTTTACTTCTGACATGACTTCTCCTGTCGCCAAGGCCGGCTCTGCAAAGTTTATGGCGCTGGCACTGGTTAGGTTTAGGGCGCACGCCACTGCCATCGCTCGTGCTAGTCGCCGAAAGGCTATGAACCGCCCCAAAGAAACCATTGAAAACTCCAGATAAGCCTCTTTAGTTTAGCCTATTGTCAGCCTAATCTACGGCCGTGACCAGTATGGCTCGTGCATGTATTTTTGAATTGGATAAACCATCACCCAGGCGCGTCCTATGATTGCTTTCTCGCTGACGAAGCCAAATATATGGCTGTCGATAGTGTTGTTGCGATCGTCCGAGAGCGCGAATATCATTCCCTTTGGTACCACGATTGGCTGCTGACTTTTGCCGTAGGGTCGCACCCATATGCCTGCGACTGTTGGCCCAAATATGTCGCCAAGGGTTTTTAGCTCATAGTTGGCCGGCGCAATAATGTATGGCTCAACCAGTAGCTTGTCGTTGACGTAAACGCCAACGTTTGGAACAACTCGTATGGTATCGCCAGCTACTCCGATAATGCGTTTTATCAATGCTGGCTCATTGGGAAAGATTGGTAAGCCAGTGAGGCGTCCTAAGACGTGCATAACATCCCATTTTTTGTTTGCTTCGTCTCTTCCGTCATCGCCGTTATTGTCTACGTTCTTAGGCAGGCTGTCTGAAGGCGGATAGAAGACAACAATTGCTCCTCGTTCAGCCATTTTGCCTGTGAATCGCGAAACCTTTTCTAGAAGTATTCTGTCGTTCACTTGCAGCGCTGGTCTCATTGATGTACTGGGAATGTAACGGGCTTCGACAACGCAGCGAAAGAGAGCAATTGTCAGCAGCAGCAAGAGCTCAAAGGCAATGAGCATAACTATGATATTGGCAATGCGCTTAATCATTTTTCTTCACCGTAACGCTTTCAGCGTAGGCCTTGCTGGTGGTGTAGAAGAATGCTAGAGCCAAAACTAGCATGACGTTGCAGGCCGCTGTGAGGCCAGTTGGTATAACCATCAAGCTCAACATAGTGAAGAACACCAGAGCTATTTGCCAGAAGGCACTACTAGCGATGCGCCAACTTAGCTTGATCGATTGAATTGGACCAAAACCATCGACAGCGGCATAACCAGTGGTTGAGAAAAAGATAGCGAGGGCTAACCCTGGAATGATTAAAGCAAAGATGCCCATATATGCAGCTAAAGTCGTGATGACTGTTGCGATGAACCAGTTGACTACGGCTAAGGGGGAAGGTAAATGGTATAACTTGTATGGCTCATTTCTTACTAACTTCAGCGTGAACCATAAAAACTCTGCGGAGCTCTCCGCGCTGAGCAAGATGATAGTTACCAGCATAATCACTGGGCTTTGTGGAATGCTCACTGTGAGCGCCAGTATGGCAGCGAAAATGAGAATATTGCGAGCTGCCTGCCAGCAGATCACAAGAATGATAATTGGATATTTGTCTTGTAGGAGATTCCACGCCTTCGACATCGCTGTAGCTGCCGAGACGGTAGTGGGGGCGGTGGCTAAGCTTTCTTGCATTATTTCTCTGTATGCAGTGTGTTGATTTTCACTGACATTATAGACACTTCTCCCCATACTTCTTCGCAATCAGCTTGCCTTTCGAGTCAACAGCCATAATTTTCTCAGCATCAACGTATGCTGCCCTTAAGCGGCCCTCAAATGGAAGCCGGGCTCTAATGCTTTGTTCTTCATCTATAGAAATCACTGCCACTTCGCCTTGACCAGGAAGCACCACGAATTTCTGATCCAGTGAAATGTGTATTGGCGTGGCCCAACCGCGTGGCCCATCGGTAATATGCACATAAGGTCCACCAAACCCGCGCCATAGTGCCGCTCCGCTGCGGTAATTAAATTCTTTGCCTATCTGCGAATTGGGCACATACTCTGGTCTGTCGAGTTCTGGTTTGAAACTGCTAGCGGTGCCGGTTGTCAGATCAACTTTATAGAATATTTGCTCGCGTTCAGCGAGAACAAATTCTCGTCTACTTTCGTTGATGCACCATAGTGGATCGTAATCAAGTTTGATGTCGCAGCAGATTTTAGTTGTCAGCTCTGGAGACCATACTTCTAGGTCCCCACCTCTACGGCCGACTACTATTTTTCCGTCAGGCAGAAATGCAAAAAAGAATTGTTTGTTGAAGGGATAGGTTTGTTTTTTCACCTCTGTGTATTTGCCATGGGGGCTATCGGCACTATTGTTTCGTTGCCAGAGCCGCATGGTGTGATCTTTAGCCGAGCCGGTGATCAGCCTCTCGTCGGTTTGGTCGAAGGCAAAAAAGACATCGTTTGAGCCGTGCACTATGAACTTCTGCACAAGTTGGCCGGTTCTAACTTCCTCTATTTGTATGTAACCGCGCTCGCTGTCTTTTGTGCTAAAGGCAATCTTGCTCCCGTCACTAGAGAATGCGCACTTATGTGCCGAGCTGGAGAGCTGGCGAATGAACTGGCCGCTGGCTCTATCCCAGAGACCAATACTTTTCCAATCAGTCTTGATTGCAAGAATTGAATTGTCAGGCGAGGGCCTCACTGATTTTATTATGTCGTGGGTCTCTTGTTCTTCAATTACTTGGAAGGTTATATCTGCTAGCTTGATGGAATCGCGTGAAGGTGTGTAGAAGTAATTGTCTCCATCTAGAAAACCAATAGCCGTTCTCTTTTCGAAGAGTTCTTTGGGTTCAATGTTTGCCAGCACATCGATTTTCTTGTCTTGCAGGCTTATTTTTTGAATTTCTCCAGCCATTGTTATTGCGAGTAAAAATTTTCCACTTGGGGCAATTTTGGCTTCGACCCAATTTTGTTCTGATGCAAAAAGCTTTTCAGGTAGTTTATTGTCTTCTGCTCTCCAGACGGCACCGCCGGCGGTAGCCCAGTAAACGATATCAGCTATTGCACAAATGGTAATTGTTTCTTCTCGGTATTCTATAGCTGTATAAACTGGTTTCTGTTTTTCTAGGTCCCAAATGATACAGGTAAGGTCAGAACAGCCAACGAAAATATAGCGATTGTCTGCGGAGGCCGCCACTGAGCTGACCAGGCTACCTCTTCCCCAGAGTTCTTTAGAGAAGAAGCGTTCGGCGCTGCTCGGGCGCAGTTTAGCGATGAGCTGCTCGCCAGTATTGTTCCAAACACCAACTGTGCGATTGTAAAAGCCAACAAGAGCCATTGAGCCATCGTTAGAGAAGTTGACAGCTCGAATTAACTCCCAGTGCTCCGGTGGGGTGTCATTTTGGAAGAGTGTAGACAAGCGCTTTCCTGTAGAAACTTCGAAAACACCAGCGGTGCCATCGTTGAGGCCAAGTAAGGCAAGCTGTCCGTTTGAGTCTAGAGCTACTGCTTCGATGTATACTTCGAACTCTTTTGTGGTCGGTGATTTGTCGCTTCCAGCTAAATCACTAACTGGTCGAATCTCTCCTACTAATTCACTCGTTTCTGTGTCGAATACTTTTGCTACTCCGACTTTTTCGACGGTTAGCAGTCGAGAGCCATCTTTCGAGAAACATGCGAGTTCAACTTCTTGGCCGTATTCGCCGAAGTTTAGCCATAGATTGCCCGACTCGTCTACCTTCATCATTGGATGCTGCTGTTCGGCCATTGTTTTCTCCGCCGCTTCGAATTCAAACACTTTATTCCCATAGTTTATGCTGCTTCTGCAGCAAGCGTGACTAGGTCAATTGTCGAAATATCGCTTGACAATCGATCCCTTTTCCAGTAGTTTGATTTGTTACGCTCAATCCTATCGTTGCCTTACCACCAAAAAAAGTAAATCACACATGCCTAAAAGACAAACGGGCAGCCGTTCTCTGCGCAAGAGAGAGCAGCTGTTAGATTATGCTCGCCCAAAATCTGTTGAAATTACTGTCGAAGAAGTCAAACCGATACTGAGAGAGATTGTGGCACCGTCAGCCGATCTTCTCGATATGTCTGTGCCTGAGCCGACACCGCCTCCCGCTCCTGCGACACCGCCTCCTGCTCCTGCTCCTGCGCCATCGCCTGCTGCCGCTGTTGTTAGTGATCTGCAAAAGCTATTGCAATATGCAGAGCCTGCTCCTGTCAAAGAGTCGCAGCGTTTTCTTCAGTATGATCTCCTGTGGGAAATTCATAAAGACGCCCTTAGCACCACTTATGTTGCTAAGAACGATGCCATTGATGGCTTTGTTGCTATTCGAATTTTCAACGAACGTATCAATGACAGTGCTCAGATTCGGGCGATTCAGAAAGCCGCCGCCAAAGCCAGTGAACTGACTCATCCTAATCATGTTTCTGTCTATAAGAATGGTGTTGCTGAAAATGGAACACCGTATGTAGTGATGGACTGGGTTGAGGGTGAAGCTTTAACTAGTCTTTTCAAGCGCAGTAAGCGCCTTGATATTGCTTCTTTTCTCAATATCTTTACTCAAGTCTGCGAGGTCCTGACAGAGGCTCACTCTCGTAATTTGTTTCATGGCAATTTATCACCCGATAGAATTAGTATCGTCACCGGTAGTATCGAGGCTGACACTGTTAAGGTCTGTGATTTTGGTATGCCCATTGATACTGTTCAGAATGCCTTTTACATGAGCCCTGAGCAGTGTCTTGACCAGAGTCGAGTTGACGCTCGCTCTGACCTCTATTCTCTTGGCTGCATCATGTACGAGTCGTTGGTAGGGAGGCCTCCTTCTCTTGGTACCGCCGATCTTTCCGTTGATTTTCTCCATGAGATGGCCAACCAATACAGTAAAGACTCTCCTGAGCATAATGCTTTCAAGCTCTTAGATTGCATTATTAAGCGCTGCCTCAATAGAAAACCGACCAAGCGTTTTTCTAGCGCTCGCGAATTGATGAGTGCATTGGCCCTTGTGTCTGATTGTTTTGATAGTGCTCTAGCTTCAAAAAACAAGAAGTTGCCACGCAATGCTGAGAAGCTTTTGCTCTTTCGTTTTCTCGATAAATTTGATCGCAAGATTACCGCAGCACTGACGGCCTATCTTCTTCTTGGATTGTTCGCTACCAAGTATATTGGTGAAACGCAGTTGCAGAAATTTATCGATGAGGCTCAGACAGCGCGCTTTGTAGATTGGCCCCATGCGCAATCGAACTACAAAGATGCTATCAAGCAGGCTACCGCAATTGGTAAGCCACCTGGTTTGCTTGCCGATCTACATTGGGAGTTAGCTGATTCTTATCGCGTGCAGTCGCTTGACCCCTTGATGAATGTGCAACGAGATAATTTAGCTAAAGATGCTATCGCAGAGTATGAGCAGGCTTTTCAATATTTCAATCATGGTCCTCACCTGCGTTCTTACGCCCTGGGGCTGTTGGGGAACATGAGTCAGCTCTATCTTAGTATGCCTGATTCTGATCTGAGAGCTGAGCGTACTTATCAGATTAACAATCAGTTGCTTAAGTTGATGAAAGAAAAGAACTATGTTGCCTGTGCAAAGCTGGCTGAAGAGAATCTCGCCAGCACAGCGGATGCTAGTTATAGTGTTTATGCTGCCGATGCTAATTTGAGGATCGGATTAAGCCTGCCACCAGAGAAGGGCAAAAAATATTTGGCTCGAGCGCTGTGGTACTTCCGCGGGTGCGAAACCTACGGTGAAAATCCCGCTTTAAAACCACTAAATCAGGCATTGGCAAAATTGCATTTGATGTGGCCTCTGGCCGATACCTACGTTCATCTTGGTTCTGATGAGCTTCTAAGCGGCGACCTAGCGGCGGCTGCCGGCTATTTTAACAATGCTGAGAGTGCCGAGGCGAGTATCATTTCTTGGCCTGTTCAAGAAGCCATTTCTCTAAGACAATCTAGCAGCTGCTTGTTGGGTGATCCAAATAAAATCAAGGCCATTCCTCTTTTAGAGAGGCAGTTAGCGATTTTGGAAGAAGCTCACGGTAAAAACGGTCCGAAGTTAGAATCCCTGATGCTCAATTTAGCTGATTGTTATCGCTCAGCTGGTCAAGAGCAGAAAGCTATCAATGCCTACGAGCGCTACTTCAGTATTGCTTCAAAGACTGATTTTGCTTGTCCACGTTACGTTGTTAGTTATTGTGATTTGCTCACTAAAAACAAGCGTGGTAAAGAAGTGCCGAGCATTTTGTTGAGGCACCTCAGAAGCGGTCAATCAGTTGATAGACGCTCGCCATTGTTTATATTTTTGATTGAGTCTTATGCCAAGCAGAATATGAAGCAGCAGGCGGCTGATGCCCTTCGCACGTTAGTTATTGTTCCTCACCTGCCTGATTGGGATGCTGATGTCATTCGGGCAGAACAGGGCCCAGTCTACTATGTGCTCACTCCGATGCCTAAGAACGAGATTCCGCGTCCTGCGTCTAGAGAAGAAAATCAAACAGTCGATCCTTTTGGTGCTTATTCTGCCGGAACTAAATCATCATCTTCTACATCTTCTTCCACTCCACCCATTTCGTTCTCGTCTCAGACTCGTTTGGGAACTAAGAATGACGGCGACGTTAAATCTGATGAAAGCAAAGAAGCCGCATCCGACTCTGGTTTCTAATAGCGACTAAATCAACGACTAAATGAAAAACTAAATGAAAGACCGACAGACAGAGTAAAATCCTTCTCTAAAGAGGTCAAGGTTCATTTTGAAGACCCCATCATCTAGCTGCTCGAATCGCAAGTGTTTTGGATCGTCGTCGAGGTCGAAACGTTGTGAATCCCTGCCGTGAGGGTTTCTAATAGTAATCAAGTTTCTGGATGAGTCGAAGCCCGTGATTGTGTATGCGTGCCTTGTGATGATAGGTACTCTACTTTGGTCGACACGGCCAACAGTGCATGCCGTTATTGGATTGCCTGAACTGACCGCACTGTAGATAAATGATGATAGCTCTTGGTTCGAAGCTTGGGCTGGGTAAATAATGTCGGAGCGGCAGCCTGTCATGCAGCTTAAGCCAACATGTAAGCGGCTTAAGTCGCCATCGGGACCGCTTGAGCCAGAATTGTTTGGAAATTTTCTGCGCTCGGCATAGTCTAGAAGTGAAGCCCATAAGGCCTTGCATTTCACTCCTGCTCTATCCAGATCTGCTTCTGTAATTTTATATTCGGTGCCGTCACCAGGAAAGCGCACTATATAAGTTTCGCCATCACCAAAAGTGATCATTCTAGCCAGCATTCTCTGCCCTTTGGGCAACTGAGCGAGTGCTGACATAGAACACTCAAACCAACAATTAGGTGCATTGGTCTGGTCGATACCGTTAGCGCCCTCGCGGGCAATGTCTTCAGGTGTAAAAACAAAGGCGCCTTTTTTTCGAACTGCTTTCTCTGTTGCTTTTTCAGCAGTCGAACCAAGGCTTGCCACGGCCGAAGAAGTTGAAGTCGCTTTCTCGCTAGCTGAGGCTCCGGCCTTTCCGCCAGCAGTACCGCTTGAAGTGACATAGGCACTGGCAGTTTTGGCAAGTTCACATTCTGGGGTGCCGGCAAAGTTTGCGATTATATAGTCAAATAGCTGCTTGGCGCGCGCATTGCGGTGGGCCGCTGTGTTGGCCAAACCGGCGTAATAATAGAGTCGGGGGTCAGGCTTGGCTGTGGTGAAGACTTTTTCAAAGGCATTGGCCGAGGCGTCGTATTGCTTTAGAGTGTAAAGCTTCCAAGCGCTGACTGCGTCTTCCGCTGCGGCTGGATATGCCTGCACGATACACGTAGACATGAGCGCTACGAGAGCGGCTGATTTAATAATTGTCTGCATTATTATTTGCCAGGTTGCTACTTCTGTAGCTTACCCCGATGCCACTCGCTTGTCACTAATGTCATCCCTAAGTAAGACATAGTCACGTTTATAAGTACTAGTTAGTACTAGTTAGTTCTTGCTCTGGACTATTTGGGCTAATTTGAAACTAGTCGAACCTAGACGAACCTAGTCGAACTTAAATCTAAACTGTGCCGCACAGACCGCTGAGGCGCCGCCAAATGCTGGAATGCATGTCAAATCAACGGCCGAGCGCTTGCCTTCAATTGTCGCCAGAGGCAGAAGCAGTGGCACGGGGGCTCCGCCAAGAGCTTTGTAGCCGGTTACCAGGCCGACTTGCATGCCAAGTTTTACCGGTCCGATTTCATAGGGAGTGTAATGATAGGTGGCGTAAAAAGTGTCACGGTGAATACTGTTTTTGTAATAGCCGACAGCAAAGGCGCTCTCATCATCAATGCGTCGCAGTATGCCGATGCCATAATTTTGCTCGTTGTAATTACCGTCGCGCTTTGAGTGATAACTCAGCGCTCCAACTTGCAGCCAGGTGTCGTGCTTACTTTCGAGGTCAAATTTGAGTTTGCCTTCTTCTTTATTGAATGTGATACCGGCGTCTTTCATTTGATCGCCGATTTTTCCCAGACTATCTAATTTTGGTAGAGACCATGATTGCCGTGCAAGTTCGGCCCCTGGTGCTTCTTTCTCATCGTGTTTGACTGTTGACTGTGTATCACCCTGTAGCAAAGCAGCCTGTTCTGACATAGTAGCCTCAAGCGATTGGTATTACTGATTAGTGGGGATTCGAATTTGAGGATATGTTGCGCCCGGAAACGCAACAATGGTGGAAATACTACGAATATTAAATGCCAACAAAATGCCAATAAAATTTTTGAAATCTAGTACATCTGTTTAGATGTACACCAAGTGGCCGAGTGAAGAAAGAATCATTAAAATGATGCTGCCGTCGTCACTATCGCCTATTTTGAATTCTATGGTTGCCATGTTTTTGTCGATGTTAGCTCGAAACGCTTCGGGGATGTTTTGACTTCCTGTAGCTGCGGATGCAGCTTGTGGATTGCTACGATTGTGCGAGAGTAGCTGCTTCCACATCGCGATTTTGTTTTGCAAGGCTGACTGGTCGTCTGAGAAGAATCTGATGACAATCGTTTTGTCTGGGCGGCTTTCTACTGTTAGACCGATTGCCTTGGGATCTACTTTCATTCCCCAATCTTCTTCTTTTACGTCTCGAGATAGAAAATTTTCAAGGTGTGTCTTTGCACTTTGATCAAAGGGCATTGAGCTTTTGTTGTAATGACGAATGGCCCAGAAGTTATTATTGGTATTTAGATGTTTCCAGAATGGTAGATTGCTTTCTAGGGCGCTCTCTTTGGGGGTATTATTGATTCGAGATAGCATTTGCTGAGCATACTTCTCATCGGTGGCGTTGACGATTACTCCTTCCTTAGGAGAGAAGATATACTTGCTAAGTTTTGACATCTCTTCTGTGTATTTGCTGTCGAACACCAGCACTTCAAACCCTTCTATGAATTTTCGGTAGCGGCTATCTTTTCGGTATTCTGCCATTATTTGATTTGTGGCTGACTGATTCTCTTTGGCAAATACTAGAATTTGGGCTCCTTGATACTTGCCTAAACCTAGTCCCCTGGGCGTTCGAAATGCCCGACCAGTTCCTACTGATAGAACGATTTTACTCTTCTCAAATAGTTGTTTGGCCTTAGCATTGTCTAGGTCTGGAAGTTGCGCTCCAATTCTATTTAGTTGATCTTCTGGTTTGCCGAGCTTGCTTAGTCGCTCTTTTTCTATAGGGTCCGTTATCGGATTTCTCACGACTATTGCTGTTTCGGTGTCAGTTGGTAGCCACGTTATAATTGTTTTCCAGTCGGTATCTTGTTTCTCAGTTCTCCTTTTCTCGGCTGGCTTTGTCTTTATAGATTTGTCAGCACTGTCGTCGGTGCCTGCTAACTGCTTTGCAAGAGACTCGGCATTGGGTCTTCCTTTCTTTGTGGCGGCGTCAAGTAATTCTAGGGCCTCTGCAAACTGATCTGTTAGCACTGCTGCTGTTGCCAGAATAACAGGGTCTGCTTTTGAAGCGTACAGGCAGTCACAGGCTAGTTTTTTGTCGTAAATTTTGGCTAAAGACTCTAATGTGTCGGCATTGTGGTCTAGCTTCCATGCCTGAAAATAGGCATTAATGCAGCCGTCGCAGGACTCCATTACATTCTTGTCGGGATTTCGAGCAATTGGAACTTGAGGGTCGAGGAATCCAGCAAATGCTATCCAGTCATGAGGGTTTTCGCTGCTCAGTCCGGCTTGCTGCAAGCAACTAGAAATCTTTTCGGCTAACGGTCTCGATTCAGGTAGACTGAATTGGCTTTGATTCAAGTACAACAGTTGACTTATTAGCCAGACGCGAAGTATCGAATCAGCCTGATGTTGCTTTTCTTTGTAAGGGAGTTTCAATAATATATCTTTCTCTGATACTGCCTGGGCTGGGTCTATTTCTGCTAGGCCTATAGAGATCTCAGGTTTTTGTGAATCGCCTTTGAAGGAGCATGTGGCTTGGTAAGTCGCAATCTTCGAGGCTGGTGTTATTGGATCGCATGATGACTTAAATGGCATAGCCGAAAGAATGGCTCTCAGCGATGCTTTGATTGATTCCGGGTTGTCGAAGCCTGAAGTTAGGCGAATATTGTATGGGTATCCGTCGCTGGTAATTTTGAATGTGAGTTCTTCTGCCACAGTATTTGTCGTAGAAGCTGAATGCCATGATTTGCTGATTTGACTAGCTATTTGTTGGCATAATGTGTTTCGTGGTTCGGCGAGTGACAACGATTGATGGTCGTTAGATTGACAATAAACATTCTGGACCGTAAGTATTTGCCCAGAGATAGTCAAAATGAGTGACAAGCAGAGAGCTCGAACTATATCTGATTTCAGTTTCGATATCATTATTTTTCTACTTCAACCTTTGCTCGTTCGTTGTGAAACATGCCTACAGTCATGAATTTCTCAGGTATGACCATAGTTCCGTGCTTATCGATAAATCCGAATCTCTTGCCGTCTGTAGAGACTGCTGCCAACCCTTCGCTAAAGGTTTTGGCTATCGCGTATACCGGGGCGATTATGTAACTCCCCGTTTTGTTGATGAATCCATATTTCTTACCGTCAGATACCGCTGCAAGGCCTTCAGAGAAGCGATGTGCCTTCTTGAATTTTGGACCTATTGCAATTTTTCCGTTCGTATTTATGTATCCAAATCCGTCTTCAAGCTCCAATGGCAATAGGCCTTCGTGAAAGTCTTTGTCTTCGTTTGGGCTGCGTCCTCGCGCAAGCGTTAGCCCGTCGACTTCCAAAGTGGATTCGTCCATTGACAGGAATGCCGGCTGAAGGAGCTCGCAGTACAAGGCTTTTGATTTGAGGGCACTGAAGTCGATGACTGTTTTGCCGGTTTTGTCGATAAAACCGCCAGCAGGTGGTTGTTCATTCTTTGGCGTACTAACTCTTGCTAGGCCTTCTGTGAAAGAGCGGGCTCTTGAAAATGTAGGAGGAATGATCATTTTACCGTTGAGGTCGATGAAGCCTATTTTTTTGTCCACGACTACTGCTGCCAAGCCTTCTGAAAAAGGCAAACAATTTTTGTACTGTGGCTTAACTACAACAGAGCCTGTTCGATCGATGAATCCCCAGCCGTCACGCATATGTACTGCGGCTCTGCCCTCGTGGAACGGTGATACCATAAAATAGGTGCAGGGTATGACAATTTTGCCCGTGTGGTCAGCATAGCCCCATTCTTGCTGCCTGCTAACTGGACAAAGTCCTTCGGAGGAGCTAAAGCCGTCGCCGAACGGTGCATCGAAGGCTAGTTCACCTTCGCGGTTCCAGTACTGTGTTCTGCCATTGTTGCAGTTTATTCCTCTCCCTTCAGAAGAATTTACGATGAGCAGGCCGTCTGAGAAACGTTCCCCAAGCGTTACATTTGGTCCAGGCTCAAATGCCACTTCGCCGGTTTTGTCGATAAATTTTTCTTCGGTAGGAATGGATCTCGACGATTTTAAGGCAAATGGTGATAGTGATTCGGAGCTTCTTGACGCCGGGCAGCTCAGGCCCGTCAACCCAAGTACTATCGAGGCGATTGCCCCCAATAGCAGGGCTTGTGAACGATCTCTCATTGCGATTTCTGTGTGCATTTGACTGAGTTTATCATTGCTGGTTCTTCAAGAATCCCGCTATCAACTGTTTGCAAACTGTTGTTTTCGGCAAAGCTATTTTAGAAAACGCCTTCCTTCAAACGAATCATGCAGAGACCTCGGCTCCTTGTATTGCTTACGTGGTCTGAATGTCTTGTCTGGCTCTTCTCTGAGCGCTATTGGGATGAATGGGTAAGAATTGCTAATTACGTAGTAGTAAGTGCCATTGAGATATTCTGGCGTGACTCCGAATCGGCCGTTATAGTCGTCGAGGTCGCCTAGCTTGTCTATATATTCATAAATAGCAAGAGGTTTTGTCTCATGTGTTTTATCTGATGAGTTCTGCGCACTGCTGGTGGTGACTGAGCTATTGCTGTTACTCAGGTTCTTATGTTCGGTTGTGGTGCTTTCCTTGACTCTAAAACTAGGCTTCAGTTCTATCAGTGCTGACTGGCTATTGTCTGCTTGCCTATAGCCGTAGGGGCCATAAATAGGATAGCCATCGGCCGCATAGCCAATCAGTGTGGGTTGTTTGTTCTGGCTTAGCTTTCTCAATATGTCTTTTGAGATGCCACGATTGTGAATTTTCCAATAATCGTTTTTCCCTCGATTGATTAACACACCATTGAGAGCAATTCCAAATGGAATAGTCGTCAGCCGTAGCCGTCCTGCTGGTGATTCTCTGTATTCTGGCGTCAGCGTCATGCGCATCGTGTAGGCTTGAGACTCGGCAGCTCCGGGGTTGGCGATTGGTGGAAGAACATCCAAAGTGTAATCGGGCTGGTTTTTGAAAGATATGTATCTGTAAAGCTTAGTGGTCTTGAAAGTGATATTGTCCCGCTGTTTTGCTGTAGCTGGTGTCAGGGCCCTCTCTAACTGTTCCCATGCCGTTTCTTGATTATCTGTGCGCGGCGGCATGCCGTCTCTGGTAGGAGCCGGAGAGGTAAATTGTCGATTGTCGGTCCAATAAGGTAGAACTCTGTTGGGCATCCTGTGGAAGTCGCTAACACTAGCTCCTACACCGCCGCTCGTTTCAGCGCGAATTATTCTAAGTAGTTTTTTTGTGTCCCAGGGTTTGTCGTTTTGTGGATTTACTAGCTCCGGCTGCTGCGCCACTGCGCCATTCGCTAGGCACCCGAGGATGAGAAGCAGCATGAGCGATTTGTTAGGAATTTTAGCCAGCATTTACCTACTTTATCTCAGAATAAATAAACTGACCTGGCAAGCGCGAATATAGTGACTCGGAGATGGGATGTCTGACTCTCTATTGTTTGGATTTGGGCGTGTCCAATCTTCTATCAACAGAAATATTGGCGAAAGTTACGTTCCCATTGACGAATAACAATTTTAGGTAACAGTGCGTGCTTTTTACTGAGCAGCTGTATTCAAAGACATCGCCTTTGTCGCGGAGGGGAACTCCCAGTAGCTTTAGAGTTTCGTCCTTCGATAGCCGCAAGAAAAGCTTTTCATCGGCGTAGCTGCCCAGTTGTAGCCTTCCGTCTTTGCTTTTCTTCAGATGGTAGATGTCTGTGGGCCACACCACATTGTAGGTCGCTGGTGGCCAATTGGCAGTCGGGCCAATTTTAGGGAGGCCTGATTCCCATGCTTCTCTGGGTCGCCCTGCCCCCGGCGGGTAGGGATGCGGTCCAAAGTCGCCTAATAATCCTTCTTTTGATTTAGATACGAAGGGCTCTGGGGTCGCCATAACCGGAATATCTGCCAACCCTAGGGCGAGAAGCAGCAGTGAGACTATCGATTTACAGCGAAGCTTAGTCTGCATCTTCCTACTCTATAGCAAACGAAGTAAATCGGCATCGGCTACAATGCGTTGATGCCCCTAACTATTGCCCATCCATGCGCTGTTCTGCCCTTTGCAAAGCTGTGCCCACGTTATTTGAACTTTGCTGCATTGGTGTGCGGTTCTATGTCGCCAGATCTAGCATACGCTTTTCAGCAGTATCATTTTTCAGCCCAAGCTCATACGTTTGCCGGCAGCTTTTTTCTCGACTTGCCTACTGGCCTGCTGCTTTTGCTTATCTACTATTACTCCAAAGATTTGATAGCAAGCCAGTTGCCAGCTCCTCATCGTGAGTATTGGCTATCCTTGCCTGGTGGCAGCCCCTTAGGCAAGCCACATCGCTCTCTTCCTGATTCACTTAAGGCTTTTGCCCTGGTTTGTTTCTCAGTTATCCTTGGCTCGTGGACTCACATTGTTTGGGATAGTTTTACCCACCAACATGGCTTTGCCGTTGATTCTTTGCCTTTTCTGTCGCGCGACATTTTTGTTTTTGCTTCTACTCGCTTGCAGCTATATAAGATTTTGCAGTATTTTTGCAGTGGTGCTGGCCTGATTGTTTTGGCACTGTTTTATAGGAACCGTCTACATGAAGCAAAGACGACTGATATTTTAGGCAAGCCGATCGGTTACACCAAGTTTTCTTTGTTGCTAATTTCGTCTGCTCTTGCCGCCCTCTCTCTGACATTGTTCCAGAATATGCTTGATGTAAGTCAGAGTCTTGCCCATCAGGGTTTCGTACTGGTCGTCAATTGTATGTTTATGCTTCCGGTTGTATTCTTGCTTAGTGGACTAATAGAGAGGTCTCTGCGCCGTTGAATCAGGAATTCTTCAGAGCCTGCCACGATTAGTCTCTAATCGAAACCGGCACCACAATAGGATTTGTCCGCGCCAATGCGACTGCTGCAGCTGTCCTTGTTTCCACGCAGGTGCTGAAATCTTCCGCCCAGAATGCCGCTATGACTCCCACGATATAGACTAGCTCAACGCATGCTGCTGCTGTGCCATAAGAACCACCGAAGTAGGCGATGATTGGGCCAGTGGCCAGACCGGCACCAGCTGCGAAAATACGGCCAAAGCCCCAGGCGATGCCGGACGCAGTGCCTAATACTTGGGTTTCAAAACAGTCGCAAATATAGGCTACCAGTAAGGTGAAAGGAATACTGATCACTGTGCCGATGGCAAATGTCCAGACATTTACCAGGGGGCTATAATGCGTGACGGTGAGAAAGAGACCTAATGTGGAAATTAAGCAGGCAGAGAAGCTCAATTGGAAAGAACGCTTGTAACCAAAGTTGCGCACCATATATGGCACTACAAAGCAACCGAGTATCCCACCGACTGATAGATACATCATGGCGGCACTACGTTCTTCAACAGCCTGTGCACCAGTAAGTTGATTGATCCAGGCGGGAATCCACGAGACCCCAGCCCAATATCCAACGATTGCTGAGGCGGCCATTAACGTGCATGTAATAGTGCGTTTGCGATTTTCTCCAGTCAACGCCATTATCAAGGAACTCTTGCCGGCATTGGGAAGATCGCCTTTTTTTCGTTTCTCCAGCATCGTTTCTACGCTGGCTGGTTCTTTTAGATTTTTCCTTATGTAGAACGTGATTAGTGCTGGCACAATGCCGACTAAAAATAGATAGCGCCAGCCGAATTCGCCGGAGCCAAGATTGAAAAGCCCAGTAAGTATGCAACCAACACCAAATGAGGTCTGCATGAAGCTCATGGCCCAGAGTTTCTTTGCTCTGTCGCCGCTCCAAGCTTCGCCGAGAAGAACGCAGCCTATTGATACTTCACCGCCGATTCCCAGGCCAACAAAGAAGCGACAGATGGCTAGCTCTTGCCAGTTGTGGGCCAGGGCGCATAAACCGCTGGCACCGGCATAGAGAAGTATCGTCCACATCATAGTTTTGACTCGACCAAAGCGGTCCGAGACCATGCCGAAGAGCACGCTACCAAGAGCCCAGCCCACCATGAAGACAGCCAAAACGATTGATCCGTAAAAGCCTATTGTCGTTGCATCTTTGGTCTTGAGCAGTTCGCTCATTGCCGGAACAAGAGCAATAAAATAGATTGTCGCGTCCATGGCGTCGAAGCATTCACCTAAATAGGTGGCGGCTAGGGCATGCCATTTTTGTAGACGATTGGCTTTTGCTTCTACTATTGGCGCAGCCTTCTCTAGTGCATGCTCGGTAGATGTTGTAGTGAGAGGTGCCTTGATTAGCGTATTGTGTGCCATTAAAAAGCCCCTAAATCGCCGGTTGGTAGTCAAGACACATTAGGTGGGGCACGGGTGCTCGTCAATGTTGAATTTACGCAATCGCTCGGGGGCGCTTGCTCGTGTATGATAACGAAAGTCTGAAAGACCAGTTAGAGGCTAGATGTCGCAGCTCACAATTGACGCTCTGATGCAGAATTGCTTCTTGTACAAACTACAAGAAAAACAGTTAGTTAGTTGCTATCAACACAACGGCCAGGTCTTTGCCCTGTGGTCGAGAGATAGCAGCTTTGCTATTGATCCGAAGCTTGAGCATCAGGTGCAATTTGGTATTGTGCGGTTTTGCTTCGATGCGAATGATTGCTTACTTCTACCTGTTCAAGAGAACAATCTGTTTCTTGAGTTTACCGACAGCTATGACGTCGAAAACCGTGAGGTGACTAGCCACCTTTTTCATGATGGACGGATTGTATTTTCATTTAGCGAAAGATTCAGTGGTGATGGAAAGTGGGGTAAGCATAACTATGTGATCGCCTACAATATTGATGCATCCGCTTGGGAGATTGGTCACAGTCTTTTAGAAACTGGTGAAATCAGCTTCAAGCTATGGTCGCCGCGTATGGGTAGTCGAGAAGAGTTGAGTATTGCCTATGGTGAGCTTGAACTGTTTTTTCAAGGTGGCCAACTCAAAGTAGGTATTGATCACACCCCATATCACTTGGATGACTGGACCAGAGACACAGACTTTGCCAAAGTGGCACCAAGCCCAGAGTCACCGCATGAAAAGTGGCGGCGCCAGGGCTCAATCATTATTAGTGAAGATCGGAGCGGAGAAGAACCTTGTGCACCAGCCTATGGTTCATCAATTCCATTAATTTCTAGTGATACCAAAGTAACGGCCCGCATTCCTGCAGTTCGCGCTGTGCTGACATTCGAGAATATTGCTGCTGTTGTGATGCGTGAGTTTGACGCGCAGTACACGCTTGGTGAGTTGTGCTATACCGCGCAGCACATTTATAGAGAGGCCGATCAAGAGAAGCTGCCGTTGGTGCACACCTTAAGCCAAGAAGAAAAGGGTGTTCCCCTGACAGGAAAGCTCAGCGATCTACTTCTCGCTCATCCTGCTCCAGTTGTGCCACCGGCGAAGTATGCTCTCATTCCGGCCATTAGACACGCTGACTCGGTTCTTGCCTGCACTAAAACTGGTGCCAATATTGCCGCTCTAGTCGTTGATACACTTCACCGTACAAGCTGTGTTCTTTTCGTTCCTTTGTCTGATTTGATTTAGGCGAGTACAATTAGCCTGGCCTACTGTCTTATTTGCAAATTTGGATAAAATGTCAACATCTATACACGACGACTTTTCTAGAACACCTGTAAGCAGTGGCAATCTCCGCCCCTGGTGGTATCTTTTGGTGATTGAGATAGGGGTGATGATTAGTATCCCTATTTTTGTTTTTGGCGGACAGTTGGGCCTTGGTCTTAGCTTTCAAGATTTGGTTCTTTCGACTTTTTCTGGGGCGGCAATACTTGGTGTAATCGGGGCGCTAACAGCCAGGCTTGGTGCTGTTCTTCGCTGCACCACGGCCTTAATAGCCAGAATTACTTTTGGCAGTAAGGGCGCTTCTTGCATCGCTTTCGTTTTGACAATGGGAATGACGGGATGGTGGGGCGTACAGACTGAGATGTTCGCCAATGCCGTATTGCATCTCGCACAACAAGTTTTCAATGTTAACCTCAATCGTGAGGTTCTAATTGCAGTAGGTGGTGTTGCCATGATCACCACTGCGGCCCTGGGTATTCGTGCCATCGGGCGATTGAGTTATTTAGCCGTGCCGCTGCTGACTGGCGGCTTAGTTTATGCTTTAACATCGCTCGCCGCGCCTGGGCAGTTGTCGGACCTATTGCAGTACCGTCCAGCGCTCGGTACAACTTTGGGGTTCGGTGCGGCGGCAGCCATGGTTACTGGAGGCTTTGTTGTTGGTGCTTCTATGAACCCTGACTACAGTAGATTTGCTCGCACGACAAAGCATGCTCTGGCATATTCCATCATTGATTATGCTTTGGTTTATCCTGCTTTATTGGTAGCCTGTGGAGCAATTGCTATTCATTTTCGTAGCAACGATATTATGATCCACTTAGTGCCGCCTGGGTTAACTTGGCTGATTTTTGTCATGATGATGTTCGCTACATGGGCAGCCAATGATTGCAATCTTTATTCTTCATCTCTTAGTTTGGCAGCCATTTTGCCGAAGTGGCAGCGCTCTCATCTTGCCATTGCCGCTGGTATCGTTGGAATTGTTTTAGCAGAACTACATGTGGTGGATCATATGGTGTCGTTCTTGACTTTGCTTGGTATTTTGATTGCTCCTATTTCGGGTATCTTTGTTATAAATGCATGCTGTCGCAAAGAACCAGTACGAGAGGTCGAGCTAGAGCAAGTGCCCAACTGGCGTATAGCACCGCTGTTTTCTTGGATTTGTGGGGCGGCGGTGGGTTTTGTTGCCACTCCTCGTGAGTCACTTGGCTTAGGGCTTGTGCAGCTCACAACCGTGCCCACTCTCGACTCAATTATTGCAGCGAGCATTGTTATGGTGATGTTTCTAATAATTGGTAGGTCTAAGAAAGTAGCAATTGTCGCCGTTCTTTGCCTGCTGTCACTTTCGGGATTGCTCTCTCCGGCTGCCTTGGCTCAAGCTAAGTCGCAAGCGCCGGTCCAAACAAAGGCGCAAGTTCGGGCTTTGCCTACCTTTTGGCCGCCAGTTGTCGGCCGCACCTACCCAGAGATAGAACTGTGCGATCTGACAGGTAAGAAAGTAAAGCTCTCTTCTTATGCGGGAAGAGTAATCTTGCTCGAGCCAATTGGTATGTCTTGCCCGGCTTGTCAGGCTTTTGTCGGTGGTGAGAAAAAGGGTGGCATTAATGGTGTTACACCCCAGGGTGGTACTTCCTCCCTAGAGTCTTACTTGGCTGCTGCAGGAGTTTCTCCAACCGATACCCGCGTGGTTCATGTACAGCTACTGTTGTACGGTCCCAATATGGGTGTGCCCACGCTGGCTGAGGCGCAAGCTTGGGCCAAGCACTTTGACTTTGGCCGTCGCAGCAACGAAGTGCTCCTGGTGGGCGACCAAAGATACATTAATCAGCATAGCTACGACATGATTCCTGGGATGCAGTTGATTGATAAGAACTTTGTGCTGGTCTGTGATGCCACTGGCCACAATCCACGCAGTAGCCTGTTCAGCGAATTAATTCCCTCTGTGAGCAAATTATTGCGTTAGCTGTCGGCAAAAAAGCTCTTACCGTCTTCGTCGAGAAGATCCAGGTCGGACAGTGACAAGTACCTAATCGTTATCTTGTGACTATGCAGGGCTGGCTCTGAACTGGCCAAAAATCTCTTGCGCACATCGTTGTAGGCATCTAGGCTAGCAAAGATAATGCGCACACTGTTGAAGACAATACCGGTGGGGCCAATTTCTTTTATTACGTCTTCAATTCTTGCTTCCCACCTGCTGCCAGGTTTATCGTCGGCTAGCTGTAAGTGAATACTTTCTGCTAGCTTTTTGACTACAGCGACTGCGAGTGGCACTTTTGCACTTGTTAGCGCTGTAAGAAGATTTTCAGTGAATAACTTGGATAGTTCAGTTTGTGTTTCGGGAGTAATTTCTTTGTTTCCATTTTCTTCCTGGCCATTTTCTTCCTGGCCATTTTCTTCCTGGCCATTTTCTTCCTGGCCATTTTCTTCCTGGCCATTTCTTTCCACACAGACAATACATTTGAGCACCAGTGTCACATCTCTATTGTCTTCTTCCAGCTTGATTGGCAGCGGTAACTCTAGTCGAATTATTGTTTCGTCTGCACTAAGTTCTTCCTGCCAAGGTTTTGCTTTTTCTTTGGGCTCTATTGATACGAGCGAGATTTTTTCTAGCACCAAGCCTAGGGCCGCAAAACTCTCAGCAGTTTGTAAATCTATTTCTTTGTCTAGTCGCTGTAAGGTAGAAATTGAGTCGAGAGCTAGTCTTGACATGGCAAGTTTGCCTCTCCATGTCGATAGTGCGTCGGCCAGGCCATTGAGTAGCATCACCGCGGCTTGTCGATCACTGGCGCAGGTACTCAGAGGTAGTTTGCCGAGGGGCTTCAGGGCTCGCTCTAGCAGGTGGTCTGCGTCTGTAACTTGCACCGCTTGAAGCAAAGCTTTTGCTACCGTCTCATGGCAGATTTCATCGGCCTTACTGGAACTCGTATTGAGAAAAGTTTTGCACGCTAAGTAATATTTATCAATGCTGGATGTTGGCCTGACTGTGGTTTGCCATGTCAGTGTCTGCTCACCCCAATATGGTTCATGGGCGGGAATAGCGATTTTAATATCAGAGATATACTGTTCGAATCTCAACTCGCCAAGAGCCTGCGAATAATATGATTGCTCCTGCTTTGGTTTGGCGTCGGTGGTTGAACCAGTTATCGAAGCCGAAGTTGGTACAAATGAATAGAGGAAGAACCCTTCTTGCTGCAATGCTTCATTTATTGCAATTGCAATTTTGCTGTTTTCTCTTTCGCTTGTGTTTGTGCAGAAACTCTCGAGGGATAGCGGAAGCTTTGCTTCTGTGACTTTGATTCTCTTGATGATGGCTTCTAGCTTGGCTGCATTTGACTCTTTATTGTCGCAGTAGCCCTTAGTGGCGGCTAGTTTTATATTGTCATCTAGTGAGTCTATTTGAGCCGTTACGTGGCAGCGCAGTAGTAGTTCGCCGCTAGTTGTAGTTGGCAAATGCAGCGTAAATGGAATGGAGAGGGCCGATAGATCAATAACGAACACCTTGTCTTTGAAAGGATTTATCCACGTGCTCTTTTTAGTTATTCGTTGTATTGACTTGTTGTTTAGATTGTTGCTGTTTGAAATTATCAGCGCTGAATTGGCTGGGCAGTGCTGGTAAAAGCCGATCATTGTGACTGCCCAGTTTTCTTGGTTGATTCTTTTGTGTCTGGGTTCTCTATCTCTTTTGCTTTTTCTTCTTTGCCAAGCTTTCTCAAGGTAGCAGCATATTGTTTTACTGCAGTTGTATAGCTACAGGTTTTCTTGTCGCCATATTTTTCAGCCGTTTCAAAGGCCCGCTTGGCGAGGTGGTTAGCCTTCTTGGCATTGCCAAAGCCTTCTTGCTCCTGTGAGAGCACAACAAAGCCATTGGCTGCGCTGATTAAAACATCTTGATTGAAACCATATTGAGCCATGCCGCGGGCCAATGCCTGAGCATCTTCAAAGTGCTCGTCACGAATTAGTTTGTGAAAGATTTGCTTGCAAGCGCTGGCTAGATCCTTGCAGTCGTGCGGCAGGTTCTTGTGCAGCATTTGAATGCTCTGATACCACTGTTTCTTTGCTTGCTTTGGCTGCTTTTGAGTTAGATAAATTTGGGCCAATTGCACGCGAAGGTTGGCAGTTTGTTCTCTATCTATTTTGGCTAGTTTGAGCAATAGCTCTTCTAACTTTGCTATGTCTTCTTCATCAAAGTGAGTACTGTTGCTGCTTATGTAGATGCTTGATAAAAGCATGAGAGCTAACTTGTTTTTCTTGCTATCTTTGCCAAATAGCTTTTCTTGGGTTTCAAGTGCTAGTTCTGCTAGTTCGCGAGCTGCCGAGAGCTTGTTGCTGCACTTCAAGCATGTTGCCAGTGATAGTCTCACTTCTGCCAATTTCTCTTGATTTTGCGGTTCTTGCCGCTCTTGAAGAGCAAGAGCATGACGTAGGATATCTTCGTTTGAATCTCTATTTAGATTTTCAGGGTCACTAATCTCGCTTGCCGTTGATTGATTTGCATTGCTATCTTGAGCAAGCGCCTCAATTGGCTGCGCCGCTAGAGTACCGCTAATAGTGATGAGTGCCGCAATAAGAAGTCTGCTATTCAACGGCTATTCCTCAGCGATTAGGTTCTGTCCATTATCCCTGGCACGTGAGCGCGATTCAAGCCGTCCAAAAACATCGAGCTAGCCAGGCGAGCAAATTGCTCTGAAGATACCGGGCCTTCTGGCTTGAACCAAGTATAGGTCCAGTTGATGGCTCCCATTAAATACATGGCCAGCGAAGTCTGTAGCGGCTCGGATAGCTCTGGTCTTAGGCGCGCCACAATCCCTTTGATTATTTGTACAAGGGTGCGCTCTAACTTCTTGATTTCTTTCTGTTGCTCGGGGGAAAGCGACTTCAGATTATTCATCAAGGCAATATGCTTATCTTGCGAACTCATATAGAGGCTAAGCAACTCGCCAACGACGCTGGCTAGCTGCACATCTGCACTGTCGCTTTCTTTCAATGCTGCTTGGGCCGATGCTACCAGAAATTGGCAATGGGCTACCAACATCTCAAAAAGAATTTCCTCTTTTGATGTGAAGTAGTGATAGAGCAGTGCTTTTGACACTCCGCACTTTACTGCAATAGCAGAGGTAGAAGTGCCATCAAAGCCGCGCTCGGCAAATATCGATGCAGCTGCATCAAGTATTTCCGAGCGCCTCTCTTGATAGTTCTCGGCCCGTGGTCTGACCATCTAACTAAAAGATTGGAATTATTTTGTCGATATCAAAATCTACGCTTTCGCCATCAACATCAATTTCTGGCAAAGCAGGGAATTTGATACCGTGCGGCTCCACAATAGTCTTGAGGCGTACCACAGCTGTGCGCCAGTTGGCTTTGCGCTGCTCTAGTGAGAGCACACCGAAACCAACTTCGCGGGCCTTTTCTTCCAACAAACGTTGAGTGGGAATAAAGGTCGCAGGCAGATCCCAGAACTCTGCTGGTGGCTCGAAGAGAATGCCGGAGAGGAAGATAAATCCAGCTCTGAATTGCTTGGTGATTGTGTCTTTCTCTTCTTCGCTTAGCTTTGGCATCATTTCTTTGAGCAATGCTAGACAGAAGCTGAGGTGGCGACCTTCATCGCGACCAATGTTCTTGAATGCTTCTTTGAATACTGGGATGGTGGTCGATTCATACATGCTGTGGAAAAGGGTTGAAGAAGCCACTTCGCCAAATAAGAATGAGCTGAAGAGAATGGCCATGGGGTAGTGTTCAACTGCTTTTTTATAGCCATTCCAATAGCGGGCACCATTGTGATAGAGCCATTGAATGTTGTTGCGAGCGAGTTTGCCCAAGGTTGTCTGTGGGTCGTGATTGAGTGGGCCGTTAGGCGTCAGCAATGTGATGGCGCGGCCGCAAACTTCTTCGTGGTTCATTTCATCGCGGGCTACGCTGAAAAAGCATTTGCGAATGGCATCTTCTTCGTGGGTTTCGTAAGCATGAATCATCGCTCTGGCAAATACAGCAGGGCCAGAGGCGTCAAAGACTGAAAGGAGAGCGAACCAATAAGAGACGGCGTAGCGCTGATCGAGGGTCATTGATTCAACGTCTAGGGTTTCCCATGGCAATTTGCTTGGTGACCAGCCGGGGTTGCGCGAATCTTCGTAGATTTGCATGAGACGCGGGGTCTCGACGCGCCAGTCGAAGGGAAATAGATTGAGACGGTCTTTAATGATGGGCGCAATTTCGCTCTGAAGGATTAGCTCTTCAGGGTCAGGCATCTTTTCGAGCAGATTGGGAGGCAAAATGTGTTTGCCGATGCGCTTGTGCACATCTTCTGGCGCTGGAATTGTTGGCGGATCAATAACCCTAGCCTGAGTTTGCGACTTCTTCATTGTTTGAGTCCCATGGTGAATTTATTAGCTGACCGTCCGGTCGGTCAATCAATATCTTATCACCTAACTTACCAAGATGTAACTATCAATCAACTGGCCTTTCTTCAAATGTTTCACATAAAAGGGTAATCTAAGCGGTTGTCGGCTAGGGCAAGAATTGAATTACGTATTGATGAACGTATTGAGCAGAGAGTAGCCATGAGCGAGCAGCCATGACCGAGCAGCTATGAAAGATTATGTAAGTGACCGCATTGCCAGGGAACTCGGTGTAGCCAACCTCAGCGAGCTGTTGGCCGATAATCTCTCCGGTGCTGATCTCCACTCCCTCTTGCTGGCTGTGATTAAACGGCGGTTGCCTAAGGTCGAGCCCGCGCGATTGGTAGAAGTAAGTTCTGTTAGCAAGGCCTGTGACTTAGACGCTCGGCTAGTCAACCGGGTTGAAGCCATCGCCTTTGCTCAAGCTGCGGCCTTTGACGCCATTGAGTTAGCGCCGGTTATGCCTCTGGGAGCGGTTTCCAGGCTGGCAAAACTAGATCAGGGTAATGTATTGAGTACTATCAGAGGCTTTGAATGTGCTTCTGATCCAACTATAGGCATGGCTTTAGAGTGTGCTCGCCGGCGCAAGCAGAATGCTGCGCGAAGAAGCACCACCAAACTTTGCACTGCTCAGCGCGTTCTACGTTTTCCCCAACCAACCAATCCGGCTTTTACTTCGCACTTCAAACTCTTTGCTATGGTCAGTGCTGGTCGTGATTCTGGTTCATTTACTTATGAGTTGAGTGCGCTGCTTGAGCATGTCGATTTTTATCTTCGATTCGTCTCTCAACTTAGTTCGGGGCAATTTGCTTTTGACGACATCGTTGTAGAATTTTCTGATACCGCTGTTGTCGCCGCACTCTGCGCTAAATTTGATATAGATCGAGAGGCAATTCGCACCATGGTGCGAGCGCGTGAGCACGATAGTTCGGCCAAAGTACTTGAGCAATATTCGCATCTTTGGCCTAAGTCACCGGATAGTCTGGCGAGCGATTTAGCACAGTGCGATTTGCCTGCGCATTTTATTGCGCGCCTTAGACTACTTGAGGAGAGCGTTTCGCAGCCCTTGCGCAACAAACACCCCAGAGTCAGCTTTCGCTTCAATCTGCATCGTTTAACTGGGCTTGGTTATTATCAGGGCCCCTGCTTTCATATAAAAATGAATAACCATGCGGGTGAAAGCTTTATGCTTGCCGACGGTGGTTTTGTCGATTGGACACAGCTTTTACTTGGCGACACGAAAGAGCGACTTATGACTAGTGCCATTGGTACTGAATTGATTTGTCGCTTGTTCCAGAAACCGTCTCAACCTGGTGGTGCTGAAGGTGAGTAATCTTTTGATAGCTATTGACAGTAGCCTTAGGGCTAATGAAAAAGTCATACGACGGCTTGATATTTCAGTGCCAGCGGCTAACAGGCGCAAAGAACAGGCTTTGATGACATTCGCGGTGACAGTGATTTTTAGTTGCATGCTGTTTTGTTTGGTGCTTCTTAGTCGAGTTTCCCTTCACTTCATAAATTTGGCAATATTGTTAGCTATTGGTGGAGTTTTCTGGAAGATCTTCGATCGGTTTTTAAGATTCACTTTTCCTGATTTTAATGAGCTTTTGGTTACTAATCAACGACTGATTTTGCGTGCTGGAGCTGGATATACTGAGTGGATTTCCGATTATGATTGTGAGATTGAGGTATTCTGTATTGCGGATATTGCTAGCTTTGCAGTGCGACCTTCAGTTGTGTCCTGTTCGCCTCGGGAAGTTTATGTCAAGTCACGTTCACCTTTTGGGGACGGGAAGGAACTCGCTGAGTTATTGCGATCGTTCCGCAGAAATAATCATTTAGCCGCACGAGATGCTGTTGATAGAATCAGTTCTATCGATGGTACTGTCTCTTCCCATGGTTTCACTGGCGGTGCTAGTGTTCCCCCTGGAATTGCAGTAACTTATGTTTTCTTATCTGAACAGCTGCGCTCAATAGTTGCAGCAATTCCGCTGTTATCTTTTGTCGAGGCTGAGCAAATTGTTTCTCAGTATAGACTGGCGCCGCCTGAAGCGAGCCCCTCTCCTGCTGCGGTATTTCCTAACAGTGCCAGCGCAATTGAAACTACAGAATCTTCGCCTGACTCAGATGGACCTCTCGATCTCGGCGCTACCGGTTATCAATTCGGAGTAGACCAGCAATCATAATGCCAAGTATCAATCCGGCCTACGGCAGAATCATAATTTTAAATGGCGGCTCTAGCGCTGGAAAGACTTCGTTGGCCAAGGCTTTTCAAGACTTGATGCTGCCTGAGATTTACTTACTCCAGGGCATCGACATGTTCTGGTTTTCGCTGCCACCCAAGCAATTAGACTTAGATCGCGTTGATCCTGAATTTTATACGCATACTTCGGCAATGCATGACGGCAAGGAAGAATTTCGCATAGTTCCTGGCCCTCAGTTAGATAAGCTTATGCTGGGGCGATACAAGGCCATGTCGGTTTACCTGCGACAGGGGTTTAATATTATCGCTGATGAGGTAGTTTGGAAGCGCTCGTGGCTGGAAGAAGCCATCAGAGACTTGATAGATTTTGATGCCTATTTCGTAAATGTTTATTGCGCCGATTCTGTTGGTGAGGCGCGGGAGAAGAGCAGGGGAGATCGGCATGCCGGTTGGAATCGCTGTTCTGCCCGGTATGCCTCGATGGACGCTCTTTACGACTTGTCTTTAGATACTGGAGTACTTTGTCCAGAAGAGTGCGCGGAGCTTATTCGCAGCGCGTTAGAGAACGGTTTACAGCCAACAGCATTTGGTCTGATGAAAGAAAAATTTTTAGAAATTGGAGAGCGTGAGTAGATCGCTTTTTTATTGGGTTTAATGCATCTAGTAAAATCGTTTTGCTAACTGATAAATTAGGTGCAATGCAAGGTAAGAAATCGAACCTATTGGAGACGCTGGCGCGAACTCCGAGATCAGATGACCTGCAGAAGCTTTTAAAAGCTGCTCAGGTTGGCAATATGGCGCAGCAATCGATTGTATTGCCGGGCCGCGCTAAGTTTGTTATCAAGGTGCAGCTTCGTCGAGCTGGCAGCGGTGGTTTTGCCCGTGCACGAGCTGGTAATGAAGATCCTATTTGGTTTCTCATTGATGGCACAAGTGTCGTCTGGGAGTACAGCACCAGCGATCTTGAACTAATTAGTAATTTGATAGAAGAAGCAGTCTATGCCTCAGGTACTAAAAGTTCTGGGGCCGCTGATACGAGTACTTCTTTCATTCGCGAGCAAGCTGGGTTTGGAAATCCTAGCGCACGTGGAAGCTCCACTCAGGGGGGCAACTCCAGCCAAGGCTTAAACTCAGTCCAGAGCGGAAATTTTGCCCAGCAGCTAGCTAATGCCGCTCTATCCAATCAGCCATTGATGAACCCGATAGCTAATACTCCAATTGTTATTCGTTCAGAAGCTCAAACAGCGGCCCTGATGGCGCAGCAGTCATCGACCATGTCGGGTGGCATGCAGCTTTCGGGCAATCTAAGCGAGTTGGGCGTTTTCGAGCTTATCCAGACTATTAGTGTTGCCAAAATGACCGGTCGCTTAGACATAACCAGCGGTTTGCAATCTGTTGAAATCTATTTTGAAGATGGCGGCCCTCGCCGAGCTTCTTTTCGCAGTGATTCAATGACTGCTGCGGTTAAAGAGCTAACTGGTGAAGAAGTAATTATCGAGGGCATGACCTGGAAGAATGGCTTCTTCCAGTTCAATTCGGCCATGAAGTCTAGTGAGCGCTCGCCTATGCGCAGGCTTGATACTCTTCTCATGGAAGGTGCGGCCCTCAGAGACTATCTCGATGGTATTGAAAACCTTGGGTTGACAGAAGACTCTGTGCCGGTAAGGCTTACCAATCCATCTGAATCTGAATTTGAACAAGCTTTAGAGAATTCTGTTCCAGTTAATATGGAGATGCAAAAGTCTCTATATATGGGCTTCGATGGTAAGAGCAGTCTGGCTGATGTGGTCAGTGATAGTGGTCTGGGGAAAATTCTCTGGCTTCCGATAGTATTCAATCTCGCTAAAGCTGGGCTCATTGGTCTAAAAGTTGCAGCTAAGACTAGCGCACAAGGTGGTGAGCTATCGCAATCACCCGTAGTAAAAGAAGCTGTTAAAGAGGCTTGTCAGCAGATGTTTCGCGCTGACACTGGGTTGATGAGTTTCCACCTCTTCTTGCACTTTTTAGAAGTGGAATATCAGAGAGCGTTGAAGCTTCGTTTGCCATTCAGTCTGATTCTATTTTCGGTGCACAAAATAGATGGCTTTGAGAAAGAGCAGCTTTCTACCGAAGAGCTAAAGGTCGTCTCTGCTGTTGTTCGCTCACTAATAGAGCCGTTCGATTATGTCGGACACTATCAGACACTAGATATCGGCGTCCTCTTGCCTCATCGACCAGCCGCATCAGCACGCGAATTTGCTAGCAAGATAGTTAGTGCGTGCAATACTCAATTAGCTAAGAGCAGCGGCACTGCCCGCTTTGTCTGGACTCTTGGAGTAGGTTGCGTGCCTGAAGATGGCATTAAGCTTGATGCTATTGTCGCTAGAGCCGAAAACGAAAAATCTGCCGATTGATTTTGCCACACTAGAATAGAATAGATTTGATTTGATTTGATTTGATGACCGTGACCGAGGGTTGCCACAACTTTGTCACAAATTTTCTTCATTGTCTGATTACTTGCCCTTGGTAAGCGTTCGCAGCAATTTACTAAATTTGATGATTGGAGTAGACGATGAAAACACCGGCTCTGCTTTTGGCGGGCTCTTTTTTGTGCGTTACAAGCATTTCTCTTTGTGAACCTAGTCATTGCCAGCAAGGGCGGCGCTTGGCCAACGGTTTGATCAATGGTCTGCCGCCGGTTTCGATGGATAGCTTTGTCTATGAAGCTGGGGCGCATGCTGAGCACATTTATGGAGACGAAGGTACCAATGGTTTGCCACCATATGAGGGCTTTAACAAGGCTCATCGAATCAATACTGGCATTATGGATAGGCGCGATGCTGGTTTAACCACCGGGCATGGCAGCTACATGCCCGATGCCTGGGGCTTCGATGAGTTTCTGGCACCACCAGGAGAGTGGACGCAATCGGGCTACCGCAATCACACTTCCGGCAGTGGCTTTACTGATGATGGTATTCCCGATACAAATACAGGTACTGGCAGTGGTGTCACTCCTGATTATGGTCCTCCGCCTGGGCCCGGCTACCAGCCCGCCACTATACATGGAAACAACTTTATTGGTTGGTACAGCCCTGAAGAAGTTGCTTTAGCGCAGACTAATTTTCCTGCTGCTTTTGAGCATTTCGTCTATAGCGATCGGTACCAGGGCAGTTGGGAGAACGCTATGTATATTCTTCAAAATGAGATGGGCAGACCGCAGGGTGGACGCTAGTATCTAGTCGAGGTGACGAAATGAACATTGTTTCTAATAATCGCTCAGTCTTAGTATTTTCGCTCTTAACTATTGCCAGCCTTGGTGCGCCAGCTTGGGCCGAAGATATGCCCTTTGATGTTGCTAACCTGGGCATGAGTTTGCTTTCTACTGGTGGCGCTATGCCGCTGCCAGTGGTGTCAACCGGTTCGGTTGATATCAACTCGGTTGATATGCCTTTTCTGCGCAGCAACGGTGGCCAGGGTGCTTTCCCGATAAGTACTTATGGTGGTGCCGGTGTCGATGCCGGTAGCGGCGGAACTGGAGGAGGAGGCGCAGGCATGCCGGCCCTACCACCTGGATTTGCCGGTGTCATGTGCCATGGTGTTTTCGCTGGGGCTATTCCTCCTGGTGGTAACATCGAAGATTTCTGGCGCGGTGCCTATGGCTTTGCTGGAGACGCAGCACAGCAAGAAGCCCTGATGCGTGAGGGCGAGTGGTTGCGGCAGAACGGTCAAATCTGACGTCTCACCTTGCCCTTGTGCTATTAACGACAGCGGCGTAAGAAGTTGAGAATTGGTCGGCGCGATTGACAGCCATTGTTCTGTCTGGGCGACTGACAGAACGACTGACAATTGCTTTGTCTTGCCGCATTGCATGCTCTTACTTCGCCAGAGCACGAACTAGATACTGACCTTTCAATTTTTGGACCGCTAGTTGTTTTGGGCAACTCGTGTTGCATGTGGTCTGGTGAATCGCTGGCTTTGAGAATTTCTTTTGACTGAGTGGTGACAATTGGAGCGGGAGCATCTGCTACTTTTTCTGCTGGAACAATTACTCCGATTTTAGCAATTGCTGCTAGCTTTTGATTGATCTGATCGGCTGATAGTAGCGAGCTGGCGTCAGCTTCTTGTGCCAGTTTGGCAGTGTCGGCTTTTAGGTTGAATAGGTGGAAATCTACGCTGTCGTCTTTGGCCAGTGCCGGATCTGCTTTGAAGGAGTTGCGCAGAATGTCTTCAGCAAGGGTTTTCATTGCTGCTTGTTTCTCTGCGTTTTTCTCGATGTTAGCACGGTAGAGAAGATCAGTCCCCATTTCTGCGCGCAAGAGACCAGGGGCTTTTTCTAGATACTCCAAATCTCTTAGCTGCTTATTCAGCCCGTCTATCTTGCTTGTGTCGGCGGGCTTGTCGCTGGGTGAACTCTCATAGGCAGCGGTTTTTGCTGCGATATTTTCCTTGTCAATCTCGGCCTGAACTTTTAGCTTTTGCTTGCTCAAGTACTCTGGGTTGACCCTGTCAGCTACAGCAATTGCTTGAAGGTATTTTTCTTGTCTTTGTTTCAGACCTTCTTCGCTTGTTTCTTTACCATAGAGTTCTTGCTTATTTGCTTGGATGAATTCTACTGCTTCTGCTGGGTTCTTTGGTTTAAAGACAGAAACAGGTTTGATCGCTTCTTCGACTTTAGGCGCTTCGAATTTGAAATCGCTAGAATTGCGGGCGGTGCCATCTGCAGCATATCTAGATTGATCAGCCAGACCGGCTTCGATATTGGCTCCCCAGTGAGTGCTTGTTACTTTGTCTGGAATTGGTTTACCGTTGGCATCGGCTTTGAGCGATTGTATGCTGGTAAACGTATCGTTGAGCGGTTGACCACTACAGTCTTTGAGGTTTTGATCGACCCAGGCTTTCCAGCTTTTCGCTTGACTGTCTTCGGGGTTTTTGTCTAAACGCTCGTTTAATTTGTCTTTGTTTACGACGACAAAAGTTAGCTCTGGATGCTGTGCTTGCATCTGCGGTAGCTTATCTAACAGCTCTTGCGATCCGGGTGTATTTTCACCGACGATGACCAGGGCAACACCATCTTTTTCTTTGCCAGCTTTGTTGTAGGCCTCTGAGATATTATCCACAGTGTAGGCGCCGCTGTTCTTGATTGATTGCTCAAGGGCGGTGAGTGGTTTCTCTTCTACTTTAGGTTCTTCAGGCTTTTTCTCTTCTGGTTTCTGCTCTTCAACTTTAGGTTCGACTTTAGGTTCGACCTTAGGTTCTACTTTAGGTTCTACTTTGGCTTCTACTTTAGGTTCTACTTTCGGTTCGACTTTGGCTTCAGCTTTTGGTTCTTGCTTTGGTTCGACTTTAGCGTCGGCTGGTGTTGCATTGCCGCCGTCTGTTTTCTTCCCTTCTTTTATCCAATCTAGGATCTTTTTGTATTCGGCATCCGTTAACTTGGTCTTGCCGCTTCTCTCAGGATTTAGGGCATCGTCAAGTGGGTTGCGCCTTTCTCCATTTCTCGAGAATCGATCTAAGCCGCTGAAGTCGTTGAGCCGGAAGCCATTGTCATTTTTGTTATCACCGTGGCATCTAATCGTGCTGTTTCTGTTCAGGAATATATTGCGCTCTCTGCTAAAGTCGATGGCTGGCTGACCGGATGTTCCTGTCGGAGGAATCTCATTTCTCTGTGACTCATAGAGAGATATACCTGGAAGCCCGCTACCTTTAGGGCTGCTACCGTCGTTCGGGTTGTTGCCTGATTTATTGAGTGCTTTAAATTGTTGTGGTAAGTCGTCTGCGATTTGCACAATAAGTGGATTCGCTGCAGCTGGAACATCGCCATTGCCAGCTTTTACATTGTCTGTTCTTACATCGACTGGTGGTTGAGCCATTTCTTTAGTTCCATTGCAGTATTGGTGAGTAGCAGGGGGTATTGCTAACTTAACCGGCAATAGTTGCAGAAATGTTGCAAAGAGGTAAATTTGCCACAGAGGAAGGATTTCCAAATCTAATCCTCTTATAGCGAGTTTGCGTGGCCTTCTGTTGGACTTTAAAAGGTGACCATATTGACACGTGACCAAAGAGTCACTATTATCTTGTTTATGGACGCTGTATTTAGAGCTTTGAATGACGCTCATCGTCGCCGCATTCTTGATTTGCTTCATGAGCGTGACGGCCAGAGCTTGTTGGAGCTTGAGAGTAATTTCAGTGACATGACTCGCTTTGGAGTCATGAAGCACTTGAAAATCCTAGAATCTGCGTCTCTTGTTACAACGCGCAAATGCGGGCGCTTTAAATATCACTACTTAAATACTGTTCCACTGCAGGAGATATCGGACCGCTGGATATCTCGCTTTGCTGCTCCGTGGTCGGTTGCACTGGCTGATTTGAAGAGCAATCTTGAGATGCCAAAGGATAATGAAAACACTATGGAAAATTCTACGGTTAAGACTAAACCACAACACGTATTTGTTACTGTCATAAAGACTAGTCCAGAGAAGCTTTGGTCGGCCTTGATTGATGGAAAGATTACACCGGCCTACTACTATGGTGCCACTCTTCAAGGTGACCTGAAAAAAGGCTCTTCGTATTCATATATAGGTCCAGACGGAAATATTTTTGTAAGTGGTGAAGTCTTAGAAGCAATCGAATTGAAAAAGTTGGTTATGACTTTTGTGGGCAAGTGGATGCCTGGTATGGAGGATGATAAGCCTTCAAGGGTCACCTTCGAAATCTTGCAACAGGGGGATTGTTGCCGACTGACCTTGATTCATGATCAGTTTGAAAGCGAGACCGCGACCTTCAGAAACACTGGAGGCGGATGGCCTGGAATTATTTCTGGTCTTAAGACTTTGCTGGAAACTGGTCAGCCGTTGAATTACAACCCTATGGTTGGTTAGTTCAAGTTTCGACCTACCTAATTGGGCTTAGAAAAACTTAGGCATCTCGATCACTATTGCGATTTTTCGCTTTATGGGTCGAGGTGCCTTTTGCTCTTGAAATGGTCTAGCAGTGGGGAAACTACGAAGCATCAGCTTTTCGAGCAACAAGTCTGCAACATTTGGACCCTAATCTGAAAACGTGCACTCTTGAAGGTTATTGAGGCGCCAACAGACAGTACTTACCAATGTGTTTATTTCACCCGGAGCTGACAAGACAATGAGCGAAAATTTTTCCTTTAGTGATAGTGTGGCAGTAAGTGCGCCAGTAGCCGACTTCTCGTACAGCATGACTGATAGTTCTTATGTTGCTCCAATGATGGCTGAGAGTGTCGCTCTCAGTCCGACTGCATCGACTATGACGAGCCTTGACTTCGCACCATTGCCTGGCTACGACGCTAAACCCGCAGCTGCTGTTGATAGCCAATTCTTCAAATCTGAAAATGGCGCGCAGTATCAAACCTCTGATAAGGTGCAGCCAGTTGCTGCCGATAGGCCTGTTCTTAGTTCTGGCGAGTCACCACGTATTAATGTCGCTCCGGCTACCGCTGAGAACGCTGGTAAGGCCGATATATTAGTGGGCAAAGACGGCACGGTCAGTTTGGCTGAGGGCCTCGCCGGTAAGACTCTGAAGGAATATAACGTTCAAGTCGAAGCTGGTGCTGACCCTAAGCTCGCTGAAAAAGCTCTGACTGACCTGGGCTCTATGATAAAGAGTCAATCACCAGATGTAGTGCCGCGCCTGAATGTATTGAAAGGCGAGAATGGTCAAGATCTAATTTCTTCTGATTTTAGAGATTCATTTAGAGATAAGTTTGAGATTGCACCAGTGGATAAGACCTTGCCTGATGGCAAGTCTGACGGCGGAGGCGGCGGGGGCTGTGACGGCGGAGGATGCGACGGCGGTGGTGGTGGCGGCGGCGGTGGTGGCGGTGGCTGCGACGGCGGTGGAGGAGGTGGCGGTGGCAGTGACATCCCCGAAACTAACACTGATAACAACACTGATAAACGTGTAGATGGTGGCACTGATACTTCTGTATCTGGCTCCCGTGCCTTCAATGAACTGGCTGGAAAACTGACCGATATGAATGCTGTTAACTACGGCAATTGGTTAGCTTCGAGTATGCCCGATGGCTTTATGGAAGAGCTTGGACCACCACCATGGGACCCTAAGAAGCTGGCCGCTTATTTGTCGAAGCATTCAAAAGAAATCAAGGACAAGATGGGCAAACGCGCTTCTGCTCTCGATAAGCAAGGAGATAAAGAAGGCTCTAAAGCAATCAATGATTTTGCGGATAGCTTTGAGAAGGTGGCACAAGACCCTGCTCGTCTCGATAAATTTGCCACTGCCATGGCAGACTTTACCGAACGTGCAAGCAATGGCTCTGCTAACCCTAGTGATGTGCACGCCATGTTTGATAACAATTCTGGTTTAGAAGGCGCTATTCGTCGCTCCCAGATGCTCGAAGGGGCGAAGAAGTACGATACCAGCCTGGGTGGAGAAGCTGATTTATCTAAGCTCAATGCTGAGAAAGCTGCCGCACTTATTGCTGATTTGCAACGGGCACCGGTGGACAAAGTTAAACCTCTTGAACCGTTTTCTGTAGTGCCTCAGTTAGGTAGATAGTCAAATGGATACGCCAGGTATTTTGAAGCGTGATACACCTTTTGAGGCCAAAGATAGGGCCGCAGAGAAAGAGGTTCGACCTTTTGCTTTGATGGATCAAGCCGGTGTCAATCTGCTTAATCGCCTCGATCGCATTGAGCACGGCGGCAAGCTGCCTGAGAATTTCAACGGTGCCATTGAAATTAAGAAAGTCAATGGCGCCATGTTGGAGATGCATGATGGGCTGGTTTGTGGCATTAAAAACGGTGCCAACGAGCTAGCCATCGAGTATCAAAAACGCGATGGCAAAGTCGTTCTGAACAGTGCTGGTGAGCCTCAAGTAGCAAAGATTGTCGCCAATGTCGGTAATAACATTACCGAAATTGATGCTGCTGCCCTTGGCTCAGCTTCTAGCCGCGTTAAAGTGATCCAGAAAGGAGAAGGAGTTGGCTCGGTAGTAATAGCATCGGAGGACGGTCGCACTTCTTCAACTCTGCGCACCGATTTTTGTCGGGTAGAGCGTGAGAAGGTTAGCGTGGCAGGTCCGGGCTCAAGTGCTAGTGAGCAAGAGCGTGTCAGTGCAATCTTCAGACCAAATGGGTCGCGTGTCGATTACAAGTATGGCGACCCACAGAAGCCGCTTCGCATGACTCAAGTAACCGAGCGCTACACAACTTCAATGGGCACTTCGGTTGTTCAATACAGTGATCGAATTGGTGATAGCGAAAAATTTGTCACTCACACAGAAGGTTTGAGCGATAAGGCCACACCAACCTGGCGCACTGACGTTGCGGCCAGAAGCGACGGTGAGCTTGCCTACCGTGAACTGAATGAGAGATTCTTTGTTGGTCCACGCAATGCTGGTGATGGTCATGCCTTCGACTTGCAAACCGCGAGAGAAGACTTTTTGCGTGTCGCGGCACAGCATAGAGTATTTCAAGGCAATGAAAATACCACTATGCAGTGGATTAATCGCTTTGAGCGAAGAACCGATGGCTTCAGTAAGCGTGGTTGGTTGGCACCGACTGATTTGGAGTTAGCTGATACCTATAGCAATTTGAGCCGGATATTTACTGATTCAGTTTCTGGCCGCGCTCGTGTGGTTGGCTCCGAAGAGAGACGATTATTGGTTGAGACGGCATTGAAAGAGCTGGCTGACCCCAGTCGCTATATCAACCAGGGCAGTATCGGCACTTGTTCGCTCAATTCACTAGAAAGCAATTTGGCTAATCGTCGCCCTCAAGAGTTGACTCGCTGGCTTAGAGAAGCTGCCACCAAAGGCTATGTCACTTCGCGTGGTGTCAATAATAGAGGCGAGCACGTTAAGGTGCAGTTGACTGAAAATCAGCTCAACTATGAGCCAAGCTGGAATAGATCTTATTCCAATCAAATCTTCCAGTTTGCCTCAATAGCAGCTCTAGGCTACCGCTCAAATGGTCGCGACTATGGTGGCACAACGAACCAACAACTAGATTATGTCAGTCGTCTAGCTTGTGGAAAAAACATGGGCTTCTTGGATAACTGGACCGGCCGTGGTGCTCGTAAGACCGATATTATTGATTCGTTGAAGAAGCGCGGCAGTGTGGCTTATATTGTGCCTGGTCACTGTATGGCCATTGATGATTATGATCCTCAAACCGATCGCTTCTATGTCAACAACTGGTGGGGCGGTCAGTCCGATGGCTGGCGCAGTGCCCGGTCTTTGAGTTTGCGGTAATCAAAACCTACTTTTTGAATAGTGTCGCCATGAAATACAAGATCGCCGCAAGGAGCACAAATGGCCAGACGAAATAGGAGATAATGGCCAACCCTAGTGCTATCACTGTTGCTGCTAGAGCCAGCGGTATAGCTATGATTATTTCGACTAGTGGGTGAATTAGTTGTCTGTAGAGTGTGGTTGGTTTGAGTGATGCGGCATCGCGTTTTGCACTTCTTCTCTTGATTGCCTTTAGTACTGAAAGATAGATGAATAGACAGAGAACCATTGCTGCAACGGGTATCGGAAGTATGACCAGTGCTAGCCAGCCAAGAGGTAGGCCGAGGTATAAGGTGAACTCCCTGAGACCTTTTTGATTTTGTGGGTTGCTTGTCATTATTGGGCTCAATCTCTCGCTCGTCAATACGGTAGCTTGCTGGAAAAATCACTAGCTAGTCGAAGTACAGCAGCAATCTAATTTCCTAATACCTCTTTGTTGGTTGCGCAGTTTTCTTCTTACTCTTCTTTGGTTGCGAGCAAGCGCTGCGATAACTCTCAGATGCTAGCTCAATCATGAGTTGGCTATCGTCTAAGGCTTGTTCTGGTACCTGATAATAGAAGAGCGCTACAGTTTTTCCATTGCGATCATATTCAAAGTAATTGCGCTCGAGGTCACAGGGGACGGGCTTACCTTTGGCATCGAGAGTTTCTTTGAGATAGAGAATTTCATCAATAATGATGGCAAACATAGTGCCCGCAGCAAATAAGCCAATACCACCAAACATCCTTTTGGCATCCACTGGCTGCCATGGTGCTAGCAGGTCGAGTACGTGAATAGTTAAGCCGTCCAGCTGTTTCGATTTTCTAGTACTTTTCTGCATTGCCTTAGCTCTATTTGTGGATACAAGCATAACGGATCGGCAGCTTTCGGCAATACCGCACTTAGAACCTGCGATACTGAATGTGCTTTTTCCTCAAAGTCAACACTTGTATTTTGCTTACTATGGAGTAATTGGGGTCGATGAGAAATTCTAGGAGCAACCGCTCGGCTTTGCTTGCAATGACTTTAGGTTTAGCTCTTTTCTTCATGCCCCCTGCATGGTCAGCCAGAGAATGGGAGAGTTTTAACCGCGCCGGTCTTAAAGCTCTGGATTGCGACAACTTTGATGAAGCCGAGAAGCTCTACAAGGCTGCACTCAAGATTGCTGAACAACCTGGCAATGTCTCTAAACCGTATTTGGCAGATACCCTTGTCAAGCTGGGCTTCATCAGTTTGTATCGGCAAGACTTTGCCAAGGCCGAGTCGTTCTACAAAAAGGCGCTGGCTTTACGGGAAAAACAACTTGGACCAAAAAGCACTAAAGTGGCTGAAGTTCTTGAGTACGTTGGGTATCTAGCGAACTGGGTGCATAAAACTGATAGTGCACCTTTCTATGCTAGGGCAGAGCAGATTTGGAAAGGCGCTATTGCTGCCGATCAAAAGAAATATGGACCGACAAGTCTTCCGGTGGCAGCTGATCTAAGAGGTTTAGCTTCTTATTACACTTCGCATGGCCGCGCGGTAGACGCTGAGCCCCTCAATAGAAAAGCATTGGCGATTAAAGAGAAATTGCTTGGGGCCTCTGACCCCAGTCTTGTTGAAGACCTACAAGGTTTAGCTCAATCACTGCTGGGGCAGACCCGTCATTTTGGCAAAGACCATTATGCTGAAGCAGAGGCTCTGTATAAGCGTGTGCTCGCCATTGAAGAGAAGAAATACGGTCCATCTCATGTGAAGGTTTACTATGTCTTACGTGACCTCGGCAAGATTTACCAAGAGACGGGGAATTACAAAGACGCCCTCAATATTTATGAGCGGATTTTAGCGAACGATGAGAAGACATGTGGGGCTGCAAGTGCTGAAGTGGCCGAGGATCTTGATGGAATTGGCACCATATACGAAGTTAATGGTGAAGGAAAGAAAGCTGATTCTTATTTCCTTAGAGCCGATGCAATTAGACAGAAATTTCCGAGATCAGAGAACGAAGATTATATGGTTAAGGGCAGGGCCTGGGAATTTGAACAGCAGAGGAAGTGGGCTATGGCTGTCGCTTATTCCAAGCGTGCACTTATCATTCAGAAGCGTGTCAGTGGTGCCGAAAGTCAGGACGTCTACTCAACCGTCTCACAATTAAATAGCTTTCTGCAGAAGCTCGGACGATTTTCAGAGGCTGAGCCATTCGCGCTAGCTCTTCTTGCTTTAGATAAGAAAGCTGCGGTTCCCAATCGATACCATGTTGAAACTGATTTGAAAAATCTTGCTTATATCTGCTGGAGACAGTATAGATTTGCTGAGGCAGAGTCTTACTATTTGAAAGCACTGGCACTGAGTAAGAGTCTGTCTGACAAAAATGATGTGCAATTGACTGGAGAGTTAAATTCTCTTGCTCTTCTATATCGAGATCTAGATCGTTTCGCTGAAGCAGAATTGCTACTAAAGAGATCGCTGGAGCTTGATGAGAAAGCTATGCAGCCATCTCACAATCCTGCTGAAGATGTTGGCATTGCTCAGACATTGAGCGTTTTTGGTTCAGTTTATCGTGCTGAGAAAAAGTATAAAGATGCGGAGTCTGCCTTTATCCGCGCTATTGCATTGCACAAGGCTTGTTACGGAATTGAGCACCCTGATACCGCTCATGATCTTAATGGCCTGGCTATTGTCTATCTCGATCAGGGGCGCTACTCTGAAGCCAAAACTTTGTTCGAACAAGCCCGCAAGCAAACTGTTATTACCGATTATTTGCCCTACAAAGAAGTAGTTGGTGATCTCAATGGTTTGGCTTCATTCTATGAATACGAAGGCAACATCAAAGAAGCTGAGAAGCTCTACAAGCGGGCTATCGATGTCGCTAGTCTTGAGATAACTCCAAACCACAAGGCCACTGTTGCTGTTCTGACTAACTACGCCGCCCTGCTCAAACAATCTAATCGGCTGCAAGCTGCCGACGAACTCACAAAGAAGGCTAAACACATTCAAGCGCTTTATTCCGCTTACAGTGCCGTTCCCCGTTTGAAAAAAGTAAATGATATTCCAGAAGAGCCAGATTTTACTGTAGTACATCCACTCTTGAATATCCGGGCTTGCCACGATCTTGGTGCAGTTGAGCTTGATCCGGCCATCTACAAGAAACTCATCGCCTTCACTATTCCTGGTAAGTCGGACAAGATAACTTCACGGTCTTGGAACCTGGATGACCAATGGAACAACTACTTTGGCAAAGCCGAGTCTGAGGCCGCTGAACGCTTAGGTAAGCTGGCCAATGGAATGACAAAGGCTCAGTTAACTGACCTTTTGGGGCCACCAAGTTTGAAAATGGGCCGAATTGACTGTTGGAAGTCTGCTACTGCCAGTGCCGATAATTGGCTCTACAAAATTGGTGGGAGTAAGATTTTGTTGTGTTTATCTTTTGTTGATGACCGTTGTTCCAATTTTAAAGCCTGTTCCAGGAGCGAGAGTTATGATTTCGACGAGTGGCGGGTTAAGAAGCTGTGTGCTTCAGCTATCGGCAAGACTGTTGCTCAAATAGTTGCTGAGAATGGTAAACCAGATTCTTATACTGATAAAGACGGCAAAGCAAAGTTGGCTGATGCTACCAGTTCCGATTTGCGGCTCAGTTATTCTATAAGCAGGTCTTCGATTGTGGAGCTTACGATTAAACAGGGAATCTGTGTTAAGGCTGAAGAAGGTTTGATTGCGCACTAAATAGACAAGCACTTTTCTGCATTGCCTTTCTAATCTTCGAGTGTGTAATTGCGTTGTGGAAAGCGGCCGCTGCCCTCTCCCTTTTGACGATGGTCTGGATCAACTGCGAGTAGCCTTATTTCTGGCTCTGGGGAGTTGAAGCTTTGTTTGCACAGAAGAACACTGCCAACTACTCCTCTATCGCATCGCGAATCGCTTGAATACTTGTCTCTTGGCTTGATTGAAACTTAGTCATACTGGCGCCCTTGCTTAAGACCCGGGATTTAATATTTATGCGCATATAATCGCACGGATTGGCTGCCAGATCTAAAGCTTTGGCTATGATTGGCCGTTTAATCTTTGGCCTGCATTATCCTGAGTGCTCAAGAAAAAAGAATCTTAGGGTCTTTGTCTGTTAGCGATGCTCGAAGCATCTGACGCTCCTGGTGAGGTATAGAATCGTGGCATTAAATAATTACGTTACTCTTGGCAATTCTGGTCTGCGTGTTAGCCCGTTTTGTCTTGGCACTATGACCTTTGGCATGGAATGGGGATGGGGCTCAACAGAAGAAGAGTCACACAAGATTCTTGATCATTTCTTTGATAAGGGCGGCAATTTTCTTGATACGGCCAATGTCTATACTAAAGGCCACTCTGAAGTAATCATCGGTAATTATCTCAATCGCAACAATTTTCGTCGTGACCAGGCCGTTATTGCCACTAAGTTTTTTGGCACTCTATACCCTGGCGACCCTAATGCCGGTGGTGCCAACCGTAAATCTATTATGGCTGCCTGCGAGGCTTCTTTGCGCCGTATGAAGACTGATTATATCGATCTTTATTGGATGCATTGCTGGGATTATCACACACCGATCGAAGAGACTATGGCTGCGCTTGATGATCTTGTGCGCCAGGGTAAAGTTCGCTATATCGGTTTTTCTGATACACCGGCCTGGAAGGTTGCACAAGCTCAGATGATCGCTAAGTTCAGGGGCTGGGCACCACTAATTGCCTTACAAATTGAATATTCGCTGCTTGAGCGTACTGTTGAAGGTGAGTTAGTGCCAATGGCCAAAGAAATGGGCTTAGGTATTACTCCTTGGTCTCCGCTTAAATATGGCATTCTCAGCGGCAAATATACCCGAGAGAACCGCGATAAAGTTGATGCTGCCCGTGGTGAGTGGGTTACCGGTCATCTGAAGAAAGATAGCACTTATGATGTGATAGATGTCTTGATCAAAGTTGCTAAAGAAACAGACTCTAGCCCCGCTCGCGTTGCTTTGTCATGGCTGCAGGCTAAAGCCGGTGTTGCCTCTTCTATCATTGGCGCTCGTACTTTAGAGCAGCTCGATGATAATTTAGGCGCCCTTGATCTGCACCTCAGTGCTGAGCATATGAAAATGTTAGATGAAGTATCGGCTCCTAAGCTTAACTTCCCCTATGACTTTGTCAAAACCTCTGGGCCTTTCCGCAGTGCTGAGACGACTATTAATGGTGAGGTTGTGGGCGTTAGCCCTATGGCACCAAAATCAGATTCTGAGCGCTTCGATAAAGCTCCTGTAGGTGTGCGCTAGGCTGCGGTGTCTAAGTTGGTTGACAGCAGTAAGTCTAGCGTGTCTAGTCGAAAAATTTGGATTGGTCTAATCATCGCCAGCGTCTTGGTGTTTATGGGCCTGACGGTGTTTGTCATGTATCAAGTGGTCGCTAACTATGTTATTACCTACGGTTCAAAGGGCGAACTCTATGATCAGGGTGTTCGCTCTATGGATAAGGGTCAATTCACTGAAGCACTAGAAAAGGCTGAACTGTCAATTAAAGCCAGAGAAAATCAGGCGGAGAGTTTTTTGCTAAGAGCTAATGCTCTTTACGCTCTAGATCGCCAAAGTGAAGCACAGCCTGATTTGCAGTTGGTGGCAAAAGTGAAGCCTCAACTGGCATTTGATTTGCACCATAAGGCTTTTCTATTAATTAGAGATGATGGTACACCATCAGATGTGGTGCGGCTTGAGAGCTTGGCGATGGCAATCAATCCTAATGTTCCGAAGTTCTATGTCAACCGTGCCTATGCCTATACAGACCTCAATCAAGATCAACGAGCAATTGACGATTGTACTTTCGCGCTTGCTATCCGACCTATTGATGCCGATGTTTCTACCAGTTTGTTGCAAAATCGCGCCAACGCCTGCAACCACGCCCACCGCTATAAAGAAGCATTGCAAGATTCGGAACTAGCGCTTAAGGGGACGATAAAAAATGAAGATGATCATTGGCGCATTTTTCATGGCAAAGTTGATGCTTTGATTGGCCTGAAGAGATACTCTGAAGCTCTCGCCACCTGTGATGAGGCTATGGAGCTGATAGCTGACGATAAGCCGTGGCTTATCGATTTTAATGAGTTGAAAATTTCAGCCTTAAAAGTTCGCAATGATAAAAAGCTGAAAGACTCAGAGCAAATTTCAAAGCTGCAATTAGAATGCAAGCGGCTAGAGTCTGCTTTGGCAGCAGAGAAAAGAGAAAGCCAGGAGGAAAGGAATGCGCGATAAAGTAGTAGCTGGAGTAGATTTTTCAAGTTCTAAGGAAAACCCTAGTGAGACCTGGCTTGTGGTTGGTCGTCTGAGCAATTTGGGTTTTGAGATATTAGAAGTAAAGAAAACAGGCTCCCATGTTTTGAGCAAAGACCTTGACGCTCATAAGACTCTCAGCGCCCTTGGTGTTGATTGCCCCTTCTCATTGCCAGTGGCTTTTCTCAACTTTCTCGCTTCAAAGAAAATAAAGAAAGGCTATCAGTCGTGGCAAGAAGTTGTAGAAGAGCTTGTATTCATTCCATTCGACGAATTTGCTGCTCTTGCTAAAGAATTTGGCAAAGAGCCAAAGCGGGTTACCGATACTATTGGTGGTGCTGCTCTCAATAGTCCAATGAAGCGTGTCAACCCAGCTATGCTTCACCTTACTTACCATGGCATGCGCACCCTGGCTTCACTTGATCCCAGCCGCTATTTTATACTTCCCTTTCAAGATCCAATTCCCTTTGGTTGTGCAGTCATTGAAGTGCAGCCAAAAGAAACATTGAAGTACCTCGGTATAACTGATGTTTCTTATGTCAGTAAAGATAAGCACGACGAAAACGAAGCGGAGGCTCACCGGGATAAGCTCGTACAGAATCTGATGAAGGTCAAAGAGCGCAAAGCCCTTACCTTGAAAGAGATTCCAGCCTTAATAATTCAAAAGTCGTTTCTTCATAATTTTCGGCACTCAGATAGAGCCATAAATGCTCTAGTATCTTGCTATACCACGGCAATGTATAGCGCTGTGCCAGAGCATTTCGATGATCCATTTTCGGCCGATTCCCTTGAAGTATTGCTTGAAGGATGGGTTTTCCGAGCAAAATAGAGCCATTTGTCCGTAAAGATGCTAATAATGTATGAGGGTTCCCGGAAGCAATTTAGTTACCCCACCTCAGGTGTTGTTTATGGCGCAGTCTCAGGGTGACCTAACTAGAGATCTTCGAAAATCAATTGAAGAGCACCGCCGCCATTTGCTTTCGACTGCTGCTGAGCAGGCCTGGGAGTCAATTTGTATAACCGACTGTGAGATAGACGAACCGGGGCCACGATTTGTCTACGTTAACCATGCCTTTGAGCTGCTTACCGGATGGACGGCTGCTGAGGCAATAGATAAAACTCCACGTATTCTGCAGGGGCCTTTAACCGATAAAAAACTTCTTGCTCGCCTGAGAAAGTGTCTTATTGATGGCACGAACTTTCATGGTGAGGCTGTCAATTATAGAAAGAATGGTGATCCATTTTGGATGGAATGGAAGATTTCGCCAGTTAAAGATGCTAGTGGCAAGATTACTAATTTCATTGCCTTTCAGCGCGATATTAGTGAAGCCAAGGCTGCTCAGCAGCGCATAGAAGACTTCCACTCGGTGCTTTCACACGAGTTGCGTGCGCCCCTTACTTCAATTCTTGGCTCTCTGCGTCTAATAGAAGAATTTGACAATCCGCACAGTGCTGAAGGCAAAGAGTTTTTGGAAATTGCCATCTCAAGCACTGTCAGGCTGTCGTCACTAGTAAACGATTTGTTAGAGCTGAGCAAGATTGAAAGTGGCCAAATAGAGCTAAAGTTGGTCGATGTTTCGGTGACCGAACTGGTTGACACAGCTGCTAAAGCCTTAATCAACTATCGCTCTGATGACCACGTCACTATTGATATTGCTAGTATTGATGCCCAAGTCAGGGTCGATAAAGATCGTATAGTTCAGGTTCTTATCAATCTGATTTCTAATGCCATGAAGTTTTCCCCTGCTAACGCTGCGGTGTTGGTATCGGTAACCCAGGAAGGCGGTGCCATTCGCTTTTCTGTCTCTGATAAGGGGCCTGGTATTAGCGAAGAGAACCAGCTTAAACTATTTACCAAGTTTAGGCAGCTCGTCTCAGCTGATGGGGTTCAGCGCCAGGGAACTGGCCTTGGCTTGTCTACAGTGAAAGCTTTGGTTGAACAACACTCGGGTCGATTGGGCGTTTCTAGCAGGGTGGGTCAAGGCAGCACATTCTGGTTTGAGCTTGATGCTGTTGGGGCGGCTGTGGCTGTTCTTACTCCTCCAACAAAAGCATTGTTGCTGGTCGAGGATGATAAGAGCTTGGCGAAATTGATCAAGTTTCACTTGGTCTCTGAGGGCTATGCAGTGCATTCCGTATCAACTCTGAAGCAGGCAATGGCAGTGCTTGCAACGACTAAACTCGATGCTTGTATTATCGACATGATGTTGCCAGATGGCATGGGCATGAGTCTCGTTGAGAAAATTGATAAGAGTACTTTGAATGCTAGGGTACCAATTCTGATGACTTCAGCTTCACGCTTTAATGATTCTGAGCTGGGCTCACCTGTTACCGTAAGTTGGCTCTATAAGCCGTTTGAACTAGGTGAATTGGCTACTCACATCAAACAAATGCTCAGTGGTATTTGTCAAAGACTGGTAATTTTTGAAAATGCTGAGTCGCATTGGGAAGTATTACCTTCACTAATTGGCGATGAAGAGTTCTCTACAATTGATTGCGCTCAAGATTCTTGTATCGATGCTATAGCTGACATTGGGCCAAGTCAAAATGTCATTGTCAAGTTTGATGGTTCAGACAAGGCCGAGAATAATATTTTGCGTTTAGCGAAGGGGCTGACTAGTTCAAGAGCGATAATTGTTTGTTCTAAGGAGAAGTTTTCGAGCAAAACTAGCCAGGCCTTAAACGGCCTAGTTAGTGAGCTCATTTCAGCAGAAAAGCTTACTGAAAGTGAGTTCGTCAGTCGATTGCGCAGCATACTAATTGGCGCCGATACAAGCAAATAGTTTTCAGCTATTTCAGCTTGGCCTATTTTAGTTTGGCCTATTTTAGTTTGAAAGATTGGACGATAGCCTTAAACTCGGTTTCCTTTTCGGCTTTCTGATCAAGATCAGTAATTCCTTGTAGGAAGAAATAACTACCGCCGCCGTAGGCAATATCTTGAAATACGAACAGTTCATCCCCTTGCTTATTTTTGCCTGTGGCTAGAATTTCTCTGGTTGGCATGCCACCAACTGTAATATCTTTCTCTGAAAGAATTTGGACATCGGTGAGATTGGCTGTCATTTTTAGCCGAGTGCGGGCAAAATCTGATTTGTCTGGAATGTCGATATCGTTGAGTGCTTGGCCAACCAGAAACAAACTATGGTCTTTGGGATCAATTGCAGTTATCTTGCCAGTAGGTGAGAACAACAGAGTGTTTTGAATGCGTCCGGCCATCAGCAGTGTCTTTGAGCCCGATATAGTAAAGGGCAAGTCAGCCATTGGATCTGGCGGCTGAGCTTTAGAGTCGTAGCGAGCTGTTAATAGAGTTTGCTTCAGCGAAGCAGAGAGCTTCTCTGCTTCACTATCAGGAAAGGAAGCTGTGACAACGATAGTTCGGTCTTTGTCGCCGAAGGCTAATATCCATTTTGAGAAGTCTGTGCCATAGGCCGTCTGTTTAACAGAGCAGAGAATGCCAGGGTAATCTCCTACTGTTACTGCTTCTTTGCTTGCTAGCTTCATTGAGCGGCTGGCTAGCCCTTCTTCGTTGAAGCCAGCTGTAGTTGCTTCAAATGGGGATGGCATCTCGGTCACCATTATTGAAGACTGAGTGGCTTTATCGATGAAGCCAGAAAAATTGGGGGCAGCGCTAAAGTTGTCAGTCTTGTTGATGCTGACTCTAGTTCCGCGCACTAGTGTTGCTAGGCCTGTAGTTGCCGGAGCTGTAGCTGCTGGTGCCGTAGTTTCAGGCGCTGTAGTTCCTGCTGAGGCTGAATTGCCCAGTGACAGAGCAAGAACAGTCACTGCCAAAATTAGATTCTTTACTTCTCTCTTAGCCAATTTTTCAGCTAATTTTTCAATCAATTTGCTATCCACTTCTCTATCCACTTTTACTGTAGCTAGATAGTTTATCGGAAGACAAATGTTTTGTGGTGATCTGTTTATTAGTTAAGCATTCCCATCATCCAGAGCACGACGATTGCCCCTGTTGGTACGCCCATTACCCATAAAATTGCTGCTTTACCCATGATAATTTCCTCGCCTCTTGCTTTGCCTGTAAGTCAGGCTCAGCGACGGTGTCACTGCCTGAAAGTTCCGTTTTGTTCTTGCGCTTGTCGCAAAATGCTTTTTAAACGGTTTCTGATAAGGCCAGCGATTGTTCTTTGAGTTGCTTGAGGAGATTTTGCATACTTCCTCTGAGCTGTTCTTCTGTGCGATCTATAGCCTGGTTCGGGTTCTTTGAGTATTCGGAGACTGTGCTTTCTAAGTTAATTGGCTGCCCTGCTTCAATCCAGGCAATACGGTTACCTTTTGCTGATGTGTTGCCTATTATCAAATGCTCCATGCGATCAATTATTCGCCACAAAACATCAAGTGTGGCGGGCTGTTGCTGCAGGGTTGATAGCAGTATGAGCAAATGCTGCACGCGATCGAGGTCGTGCACTCCCGTTTGAAAACTATTGATGTTTTCTTTGCGCAATACATTATCAAAGCAAATTGGGCTATCAGTTTTATTGTCAATTAGTCGCTGCAACCGCCCCCTGACCGAATAGAGGTAGGTATTTATAGATGATTGATCGTAGTTATCGCTGCCGGTAATATTGGCGACAAGTGAAGTGATAAAGTAACTGAGGTCTCGAATGCGCTGGTCAGCCGCTTTCGCCTCTGAATGTTTGCCATAGTGTTGCTCTAAGTGCCTGAGCATACTGAAGAGAATGCGCTGAACCCGCGCTTCTATTGGGCCATTCCAATTGCTCAGTCCGAGAAATACTTCTTGTCTGCTCAAGCAATTCTTTAGTTGTGGAACGGCATTTTCAGACACTTCATAATAGACAGCCAGGGGTATTACTTGAACGGTGCGGTTACTTTCGTGCTCAAAGCAAATTCTCTGAGCTTCCAGTATATTGGCGATACCATCGCGCTTGAAGGGCAACATGACGTCGTCGCGGCCAGTTACGTCGCCTTCCGGAAACATTACCAACTTTTGCTTGCCTTGGGCAATTAAGGCGATTGTCTCGGCTTTTGAGTCTGCGTCTTCAGGTGTTCCTCTAATTACAGAGTAGACTCCACTGTTTTGCATCAACCAGCCTCGCAGCCCAAGATTTTCGTCAAACAGCTCACGGGCAGCTAAGTAGTAGAAATCTTCTTGGCATTTTAGAGAAAGGGCCGCTACTACCGATGGGTCGCAGCGATCGGTATGGTTGACTGCCAATATTGCTGGCGTGTTTTTTATTGATTTGACCAGTTCAATGCAATGCTCGCTTGGGCGCACATCTAGCTTTTCCATCTTTAGTGCGATCGGAATCATCGCCTTAACTAGGCTTAGAATAAGAGGATTAGTTGTGGGCTGGATGAAGTCTGACTGCATACCACTGTTTCGTCTTTGGCTAGACTATTGAATCTCATGGCCTCGACGTCGACTTGTTCCAATGGTTCCCACTATTTATTATTAAGTTCCCCGATTGCTTGCATTACCCAATAATGGGTTTTGCGGTCTCCGCTCCAGTAGTTTGACATCGGTAGAAGAAGAGCTAAGTCTTGTTTAGTACCGAGGCGAGAAATGATATTAAGTGCTCGTACTTTGGCTTCAAGTTGACCATTATTGATAATTTGCCGCACTACAGGGAGTGCCTTTTCGCCGTCAATTGCGGCCAGTAGTTCTATGGCATTGGCTTGGGCCGCTGACTGCGAATTCAGGGCAATCGACTTGAGCTTTTTAACTAGTACTTCTCTTGCTTGGCCATTGTTTGAAATCTTTTCTAGGGCTACTTTTGTTGTCTCAGGTGAGTAAGAATAGGGCTTCTCAAATTCAGCCATCAGTGCATCAATAGCACGGCTCTCGTGCAGATCGCCCAGTCTCAATATGATCCAGTCGAGAGCTTGAGCTGGCAGCTTTTTCTCGACGAGCTTTTGTGTCAGAAATTGGCCTTCATCTTTGTTCGGTAGTCCATTCAAGAGGGGCTGAACTTGATTGTAAGAGCCGAGCCAGGCGCTGTTCTTTTCTATTGCTTTACTCACTTGTTTGCTGCCATCGGGCTGCTGTAGCCAGGCTAGCTCTAAGAGTAAAATTATCTGTTCATCAGGCTTTTGAGCCAGGGCAGTGTTACTTTCAATTTCTCTTAGAAGAATGGTTGTTGTGCTTTGTTTGGCACTAGCCCCTAGCTCGGCAATAGCAAAAGTCGCTGTTTGGTTGGCTTTGGTAAAGATAGACTCTCTTTTGGCCAGAATTGATAGCAGGGCATCGAGGCCCCTGGCGTCGTCAAGTTTGCCAAGTATATCTGCCGCACTCTGAGCTTCGAGATAATTGCTATTTTTGGCATACTTGTTGAGCCAGTTTAGTCGAGCTTTGATCACCCTTTGCTTGATAGCGCTTGCATCTTGTGTCTTGGCAGCGTTTAAAACTTTAGCCATTGCAGTTTCGATGACGTAGTTGTTGTCTTCGGGTGATTCTAATATCGATAAATAGAGAGCTTGAGCTTCTTTGACTTTGCCCTGGTGCTCTAGCTCGCTTGCTTTTTGAAATGGGGTTGCGGCAGCAGCAGCACTAGCCACAAGAGGCGGCTTCACTAAGTTATTGGCGCCACGTTTGACCAGATAGCGCGCTGCCATTGGTTTACTTTGATCTGGTAGAGAATTATAGGCTTCAGCGATTGCCTTGTCTGTTGCCGGGCTTGAATAGTTATAGGTTAGCCTTGAGATGGCATCGCTGCTGACAAATTTGTCTTTGCTTTTCAGAGCGATGTAGAGAATCGGAAGCACTCTTTTGTCGCCAGTATTGGCCATCCATTCTTGCAGAGACAACTTGTCTTTGGCTGAAAGATCGGGTCGTAAATATAGTTCTTTTACCAGGTCAAAATTTGCTGGTTGTTTCATGGTGCCTAAGGCCGAAAGAAATTCTTTTTTGAAAGTAGCGGTTGGATCTGCTTCAAAGGCAGTGGCATTGCTTTTTGGGTTAGTAAATAGCTTGCTCAATAAGGTGAACTTTGTCTTCTCGGTAGTAGCTGAATTGTTTGCATATATCGGTATGAAGCAATGCAGAAAGGCAATTTGATCTGGAGTGTCGTAGATTTCAACTACGCTAAATTCTTTTTTGCCATTGTCGCGCAGTAACACTGCGGCGTTCTTTATAGATGGCACAGGCTGTTGGCGGCAACCCATTTTGATTGCACTGGCCAGCTTAATAGTTTTGCCGCTCCAGCTCTTGTCACCCTTAAGCACTTGTTTTATTAGAATGCTGCCGTTTTCTTGATACTCAGCGCTAACAATTAGGTTAGCTTGATCAATATTTTCACCATATGATTGGGCTGCGGCCTTCTCACCTGTGACAATTACCGATTTAGTTATCATCTTGCCTTCCACTGTGGCTGGCTTGCCCTTTGGTATCGCCCAGCAAGGCTGGCAACTGCCGTTAAGATACAAGTGTGTTGAGCCAAGACTAGCTAGAAGTAGTGTCGTTGCTAGCTTTTGACTTAGTTTATTGCCTACCTTTGGAGCGGGCATTTTACCTAGGGTCGCAGCCAAGCATATGGCTTTTGAGTTTGTGGATTTATTTGGCATATGGTTTGAGACTACCATATGCAATTGCCGGGGATGCCAGTATTTTCCCGGGGATTTTGCATCAGTCGGTTAGACTTTGCATCAGTCGGCTAGCCTTTGCCGCTATTTAATTTCTGGACGCGTTTATAGGTGTTTTTAGCTTTCAAACGTTCGCAAACTGCTTCAAACTCATCTTTGGGGCCGAGCCATTCTAATTCGTTGATGTCTTCAAAGACTGGTACATCAAGCCTTAGTGTTGCCAATTGGCGATAGAGTAGCACTTCCTCCCACTGGCTAAAGAGCGTGGCGGCTAGTTTAGTGGCACCCCTGACGGTCGGCCATTGAGCTAAGTCTTTCGGTATGTCTTCTAAATGCTTGAAGTGTGACAGTATTGTAGCAGCACCTTTTTCGCCCCAACCGGGCAGACCAGGGTAACCGTCGGCGGTATCACCAACTAAAGCCAAGAAGTCGGGAATTGAAGCTGGTTTGACACCAAACTTTTCTTCGACACCATTTTCGTCGCGAATGGAATTATCGCGCCTGCGATCTAGTTGTACTATTTTAGATGCGCTGACGCACTGGCACAAGTCTTTGTCTGGGGTGCAAATCAACACTTGATTTACTTCGGCAATTGATGCCGCTTTGACCGCTGCTGCTGCTAGGGCGTCATCGGCTTCAAACTCAATCATGGGCCAGACTTTGACACCGAGGGCCTCTAGGGCAGCCTCTACGATAGCTATCTGCGACATAATTTCAGGCGGTACACCATCACCTGTTTTATAGCCGTCATAGAGGTGGTTGCGAAAAGACTCTATGACATGATCCGTGGCTACAGCAATGTGCGTGGCGCCTTGCTCTAGCATTGATACCACTGAGTTTATTACACCTCTTGTGGCCGCTATTTCTTGACCACTGTCGTCAGTCGCTTCTGGTAGAGCGTAAAAATGACGATAGAGTTCGTATGTGCCGTCAATTAAATATACGTCCACCGCCGCCTCCAGTAGTTTTGACAATTTATTTTAGTCTTCTTTCCCGTCAGTTAATTTTGGCATCAGTCCTTTGTTAGAGTCGCCTTCGAAGATTATGATTCCTGGTAAGAGCTGCTGCAGTTGCTCCTTGGTCTGTTTTCGATAAAGGCCCTCGGGCAGAGTAAGTGTTTCAAGCTTTTTGAATTTTCTAAGACTAGCCAAACAATTGCTGGTCAGATCATTGCAAGCGTCAATATTGAGGAATTTCAGATTTGGAAGTTTGGACAACATTTCAACATCGCTATCTGTCATGTGACAATCTTTGGCTGTAAGTGATGCCAATTTATTCATTTGTGATAGACAGATAAAATCATTCTTGTTCAATTTTGAGTGTCGCAGATCAAAAATTTCAAGGACGTTGTAGTGCTGTAAGGTCCTTATTAAGACTGACGGCTCTTCTAAGTATTCAAGTTGAAGTGAGCGGATTTGTTTGAGTAGGTCAAATTCGGCTAATTCTCTACTTTTCACAGATTGGCTTATATTTAGCATTGTTAGCCTCTTCAGCGCTTCAAGTACTTTCAGGTCGACGCTATTGAGCGCGCAGCGCTTAAGATCAAGATGGTCTAGCAGTCTTAGTTGCGCCACACTTGTAGCAAGTTTAGGATTGCGCGGAGCTACTTCATTGATACTGAACCAGTTGAGATCATCGGGCCTGAACCTGGTTATCAGTTCAGGATATGCTTGGACAAAGCGACTTCCTTCGAGCTTTGTATTGCTGATGGCTGGTATACGACGCGTTCCGATGGCTTCAAATCTATCGCCACTAGGGCCATAGTTGTAGTAGAACCTACCTAGTGAGAATTTTTCAGGGAAGTCAAAAACTTTGAAAAGTTTGCCATTGATTTTTTCTGTTCGACTATAGCTGCCCTTGTGGCTAGCTAAGTATTCGTCTATATCCTTTCTTTCTTGCTTGTAAACTAGTTCTTCGCTTTCACCTATTTCAGATTTTGGTATGGGAACTAGCTGCTCGTATGTGGCTACTGTTTTTGCACTTTTAACCTTGACAGGAAACAACACATAGAGAGTGGCGGCCAATCCGGTGAGAGCTAGAGTTGCTATTAAGAAAAGCTGTGCTTTTGTTAGCGCTTGCGCTCTTTGGCCTGTGCGATTTTGGGTGTCGTCTAAGCTACTTCCTCTGTCAGACAACCACAGATTTTGGCTGTGGCTGCCGTTTGCTGACCGCTCTCTTTGGCTAAGTTTGTTCTCTCCTCTTTCAATGCGCAGCAGTTCGTTGGCTACATCTGCCAACGATGAATAACGATCTTCGCGTGATTTTTCCAGCATAGTCGCTATAACTTCTTCTAGCTCAATAGGAAAATCTACATCGGGAGCAAGATCGCGGAGCATCGGCGGCTCTTGGGTTTGGTGCAGGGCGGCTGTTTCAACGGCTGATTTGCCCAGAAGTGGTGGCTTGCCTGTCAGAGCTTGAAACATTGTGATGCCTACCGAATACATATCGGTGCGTTGATCTAGCCTGCTGCCCATGCACTGCTCTGGACTCATATAGAGCGGGCTGCCGAAAACTTCTCCTGGCTTGGTTAAGCCCTGCTGCGCGGTATTGCCATCGTCAACTAATTTGGCTATGCCGAAGTCGACAATTTTCACTGTGCATTGAGCGATATTGTCATCTTTGATGTCTGTCAGCATAATATTGCCCGGCTTTATATCGCGGTGAATTATGCCGTGATCGTTTGCGTAGGCTAGCCCCGAGCAGATTTGTCGAAAGATTGGCAGAGCCTCTTCGACCGAAAGTCTGCCGTAATCTTGCAAATAGTCATCGAGAGATTGCCCGACCAGGAGGTCCATAGTGAAGAATGGCGTACCATCTTCGGTTTGGCTCATGTCGTATATTTTGACAATATTTGGGTGATCTAGCCTTGCGATTGCCTGGGCTTCGATGTGAAAACGTTTCCACGCTGATTCTGAAAGATGCTCTGTTTTTAGAACTTTAAAGGCTAGAACTTTGTTGAGCAGGTTATGTTCGACTTTATAAACAAGGCCCATTGCCCCTTCACCAATAAAGTCTAATACTCTATAGGTACCGACAATGAATGAGCCTGTCTTAAATATGTCGCTCAATTTTCAGAACGCCGCCAGAGTTGCCACCAGTGACGTTTCTTTTGACTATCAGCTGAATTTTCAGTTTCACTGCTCTGTTCTTTACTGCTCAGCTCTTCAGTGCTGGCATTAATACTTACAGGCACCGTTGCTGTCTTTTGAAAGACCACTTCTGTGTCGGCATGTTGAGGTTTGGCGCTGTCTGCTTGAATTTCTAGGTGGTAGCTACCGGGCATTAGTTGAAAGCGCGGGGTGTGGAAGGTTGATTCTTGCCCCTTTTTATCAAAAGCTTTGACTGTGAGAGTTGTGAAAGGTTTGCTAGTTTCCACAACCACATCACCGACATAGTAATTGGTTGCGGCCCAGACTGCGATGGTGCCAACAAAACCAATGACAGGAATAGAAGTGGCGACAAAGCTCATTGTTTCTTTTGCTTTGACTATTTTGCTTGGGGCGCCGTCTTTTGCTGAATTATTAGCAACCATATTTGGTGCTTGGCTAAAAGCTACTTCTTGCTCTTTGTCTTTAACGATTTTGCTCACGATAGCTCACTCACTTTTAAGGCTGCGGCGAACGCAGACATAGATGCCAAGTATTTTAACAAACGCATCTACTGGGGCACCTTAAGGGCAGCTTATTCTGTTACATCTATTCTCTTGAGACGGTCAGGTCTACCTTGCGCTGGCGCTGGATACTTTGTAGATCTTCGACATCATTGGGTTCAAGTAGACGTTTTGAAATCTTCAAGCTATTTAGCTTGGGCCATGCTTTCAGTGACCTTAAGCAATCACTGTCTAAGTTTGAGCATTTTTCAATATCTAGTTCTTCTATTCTTGACAAGTGTGTCAGCTGTTTTAAATCGTCATCGGAAACACTGCTCTTGCTCAAGATTAATTTCTTAAGGCAGGAAATTTCGCTTAATGCCTTTATTTCTTGATCGCTTAATGTGCATTTATTCAATACGAGTTTTTCTAAGGCAGAGCTCTGCTTTAGGTTTTGCAAGAGCGGTAGTATGTTGTCGCAGTTTTCTAGGTCGATGTGTTGTAGTTGCTTGAGAAAGCTAGCTTGGGCAATTTTGTCGCCATCTATTTTAATAGTGGCAAGACGCAGTATTTTGAGCCTTGATAAAGTATTGAGATTGGCAAGCTGATTGCACGGTATGAGCGAATTTGTCAGGGTTAGTTCGTAGAGTCCAGTGAGATTGGCAATGTTCGTTAAAAGTAGCCCAGGGTCTGTCGTTTGCCCCTCAATAGTCAAAGACCATAAATCGTTGGCTGCAAGTCTGGTTAGTAGTTGAGGATAGGCGCGTATAATGTCGTTGCCGCGTAGCTTGCGCAAAGTATTGTCTGAAACTGAAATTTCGTTTTGTGCTTCGGTGTTAAGAGTAAAATTGTTCGGGCCACGACAGTTTAGTATTCCGTACGAAAAAGCGGCAGGAAAATTGAAGGTAATCAGGCGCTCATTGCCCACTGTTCTCTTGGTAGACAACTTACCTTTCGTGCTCTCGATGAAGTTTTCTACTTTGTTTTGTGTGGTTTGATCCAGGTTTGGTGCCGGGATTATCTTCAGCTTTTTCGTTTCTTCTCTAGGTGATTGCAGCAGTGAGCTAATACCGACACTTTCTTCGCTTTGCTTTGAGGCCAACGTTTGTTTGCTGCCGGCCTTTATTTCGTCTCCGATTTTTTCATTGGTTATTTTTGTGCGATAGATTATGGCGCTGGCAATTGCTGCTGCCGCGAGCATCGTAAAAACTGCAAGCAGAGCGACTCTTTGTGTACTAGTTGAGCTGGCACTTGGCTGTGTCGTTGTCTGGCTTTCGCTACCGTCGTGCCAATGGTTGCCGAAATCTGAGTCGCTGTCCTCTTTCAATGCTAGTTTCTGCGGTAGTTCCCCTTCCTCTTTAGCTTCAGAGCGTTCGATCTCTAATAGCTCTTTTGCCACTTCGGCTAGCGAACTGTATCTATCCTGTGGTCGCTTTTCTAGCATTTTGGCCACTAATGCCTCAAGCCTTGGCGAATATTCGACTTGGTCGGATAGATCGTTCAGCCTGGCTGGCTTAGTTGTTTGATGCATGATTGTGGTTTCAATTGCTGTTTTACCGAGCAAAGGTGGTTTGCCAGTAAGAGCTTGAAATAGAGTGATGCCCACAGAATAGAGATCGCTTCGTTGATCAACTTTTTGGCCGTTGCATTGTTCTGGGCTCATGTATAAGGGGCTGCCGAAAACTTCGCCTGGTTTTGTCAGGCCTTGAATTGTATTGCCACTTTCATCGGTGAGCTTGGCAATGCCAAAGTCGACAATTTTTACTAGCTTTTGGCGGATATCTTCAGCCTTTGTTTTGTCGGCCTCGGCTCTGTCGATAAGCATGATATTGCCCGGCTTGATATCGCGGTGAATGATTCCTCGTTCGTGGGCATAGGCCAGACCAGCACACACTTGTCTGAAAATTGGCAGAGCTTCTGCTTCGCTAAGTCGGCGGTTTTCTTGCAGGTAGTCGGCCAGTGACTGACCGATTAGGAGGTCCATGGTATAGAAAGGCACACCATCTTCGCTTTGACTCATGTCATAGATGCGAACAATATTGCTGTGATCTAGTCTGGCTATGGCTTGCCCTTCAGCGCGAAATCTTTTCCATACTGCTTCAGTGAGATTCTCAGTTTTCAATATTTTCAGGGCAAGCAATTTGGCCATGAGCAAATGTTCGACTTTATAGACCAGGCCCATGCCGCCCTCGCCAATAAAGTCAATAATCTTATAAGTGGCACCGAAAATGGTGCCACTTTCAAGCTTGTTTGGATTTGCCATCTAGCCGTTAACGATATTGCTGTATCTGTGCCGAAAACCCATCTACGTCTCGCTGCGGGCCACCTTTGAAGAGCACATTGCCGGAACCATCTAAGAAAACCACGCAAGGTATGCCGCTGACGCCATACTTGGCTGAGAGTTCTTTGGTTGCTCCATCATCTACATTGAGTTCTTCGAATCGTATATCAGAAAATTTAGACTTTGTTGCGCCAAACACGGGCGCAAATGTTTTACAAGGCCCTCACCACTCGGCCCAGAATTCGAGCACTTTCTTCACTTTGCCCATGGCGACTTTCGAACCAGTGCTGCTTTCATTGCCAGGCGCGCTAAATGAAGCGCTAGAACTAGGACTAGAACCAGAACTAGAACGGGCCCCAGCCAAAGTGGCCAAGCCCTTGGCGGCCAGAGGCACTAGTTGTGGCTGACCGCTGCTAACTACAATTTGGTACTCAGCTTTTGCTTGCCCCATGTGACCGAGATTTTGGTGACATAGTGCCATGTAATAGTGCACCAGGGCATTGGTTGGATAGATGGCGCTAAGGGCTTGGAACGATGCTAAAGCCTGAGAGTATTTACCGCTTTCATAGTCGGCTTTGGCCTGAGGGTAGGACGGCGCAGCAAGTGCTGGGTTAAATTGGCAAAAGAGAAGGCCTAATGAAATTAGGGTACTTAAGCCTGGGCTGCCTTTTCGGGCTTTTGTTTGCGATTTGCGGCTGTACATAAAACCTCCGGTCGAAGCAACGATAGTTTTATAGCTTTGATGATTGCTAGTGGTTTGTTTAGAAGAGCTGTGATAATCCTCTATAATCTCTAGTCTGAATTGCGGTTGGCAGTGCCAGTTTTTGAAAGGGGTTCCATGAAACGGTCTCTAAAAAGTAACTTGACCAAGGGCATTATAACGGCATTGTCATGCAGTGGTATGCTCCTTGCCAATAGCGCCTTGGCCCTCACCCCACCGCTCAAGGCAGCAGTAGATAGCCCCAAAGAACCAAAGATCCCCAGCTTTTCAGTAGATTATCTCGACAAGAGTGTTAAACCTTCAGTTGATTTTTATCGCTATGCCAATGGCAATTGGATTAAAAATAATCCCGTTCCTGCTGACAAGGCCCGTTGGGGAAGTTTTAGTGAATTAGCCGAACGGAACAACTTTCTCATTCATGGCATTTTGAAGAGCGCCAGTGAGGAGAAATATAGTCCTACGTCGACACCCACAGCCAGACAAAAAGTGGGAGATTTCTTCGCTTCTGGTATGAATACTGAGCTAATTGAGAAAAAGCGCTTTGAGCCGATTAAGTCTCAGCTTGACTCTATTGCGCAATTGCAAACAGTCGACCAGATGTTCAAATTACTGGCTGACTTTCACAAGCATGGTCTCGGTGGAATCTTTGGCAGCGGCGTGGACGCCGATGCCAAAGACAGCAGTATTTACGCTTTTCAGCTGATGCAGGGCGGCTTGAGCCTGCCAGACCGTGACTACTATTTAAAAGAGACTTTCGCTACTCAGCGCACTGCCTACATCGAACACTTGAAGAAAATGTTCGTTCTCTTAGGCGAGAGTAGCTCTGCTGCAGCTAGTGACGCCGATACTGTTTTTAAATTAGAGAAAGAATTGGCTCAAGAAAGTCGTTCGCGAGTTGATTTGCGCGATCCCATCAAGAACTACAACAAAGTCAAGGCTGCTGAATTAATTTCAGGCAGTAAGGTTGTGCCCTGGCAGATCTACTTTGATGAGCGTGGCATTCACGACTTGCCTTATGCTGTGGTCGGCCAGCCCGAGTATTTTGAAGCTTTGAACAAGATTGTTAAAGCTCATTCTATTGATGAGTGGAAGACCTATTTGCGCTGGCATGTTTTGCATGAAGCAGCACCATTTTTACATGATGCTGTAGAAGCCGAGAACTTTAATTTCTTTGGCAAAACACTAAGCGGCCAAGAACTACAAGAACCGCGCTGGAAGCGTGTTGCTAAAGTGATTGATCGTGAGATTGGAGAGGCTCTTGGTCAACTCTATGTCGAGAAATATTTTACTGCTGATGCTCGGCAGCGCATGGCCGAATTAGTGACTAATTTGCGAGAAGTGTTTTCAGAACATTTGCAAAAGCTTGATTGGATGAGTGAGGCTACTCGCAAGAAAGCTATGGTTAAGTTCGAGCGCTTTGTGCAGAAAATCGGTCATCCAGATAAATTCCGCGATTACTCAGCAGTTGCTATCAAAAGAGATGACTACTTTGGCAATGTGATCAGGGCTGATGCTTTTGAAGTAGCTAGACAAATTGCCAGAATTGGCAAACCAGTTGATCGCAGCGAGTGGATGATGACACCGCCCACTGTCAATGCCTATTTCAATCCTACTATGAATGAAATAGTCTTCCCTGCTGGTATACTGCAGCCTCCTTTCTTTGATATCACCATGGATGATGCTGTCAACTATGGTGGTATTGGAGCTGTGATTGGCCACGAAATCACCCATGGTTATGATGATGAAGGCCGACATTTTGACGCTGATGGCAATTTGACAGAGTGGTGGACAGAGAGTGATACCAAGCAATTCGATGACCGCGCTCAAAAAGTTGTGGAAGAGTACAATAGCTTTGAAGCGCTCCCTGGGCTGCATGTAAATGGCAAGCTCACTCTCGGTGAGAACATTGCCGATTTGGGTGGTGTCAGTATCGGTTACGATGCACTGCAGCGAGCATTGAAGAAAGATCCAAGCAAGCGCAAGAATATTGATGGTTTTACCCCTGAGCAGAGGTTCTTCCTTTCCTTCGCTCAGCTGTGGCGTATCAATATTCGCGAAGCCGAGCAAAGAAGACTAATTACTGTAGATCCCCATTCGCCAGGGCCGTTCCGTTCGGTTGGCCCGCTCGTAAACTTCCAAGAGTTCTACGACGCTTTTTGTATTAAACCTGGTGACCCGATGTGGCGTGATCAAGAGAAACGAGCAAAAATCTGGTAGAGCGATCTGGGCTACCAAAGACTTCGCCTGGGCGAGTAAGGCCTTGCAGGTTTTGACCTTCACTACCAGTTAGTCGAGCTATGCCAAAGTCGACAACTTTTGTACTTCTTATATTGGAACCAGCACTAGAGCTAGAACCAGAATTAGACTGCACCATAAACAGATTGGACGGTTTTATATCGCGGTGCACAATGCCTTTGCTGTGAGTGAGCTGGAATGCGGCACAGACGTCTTTGAATGACTGCAAGAACTGTTCCATCGGCATGCATTGCGACTGAATGTAATTTGGCTGGGAGGCAAAAGTTTTAGGGCGAATATTCGGTCTAGTTGAAGATGTCGAGCCTTAAAAAGCACTCCCATGCCACCGCTGGCTAAGCGTGACAGTAAAACATAGCTCTCTCCAACGATATCGCCTACTGCATATTGAATAGATGTGTTCGCCTGGGAAGTGAATACAATTGTTTTATTTTCGCCGCTAATTTGATCTTCAGGTGTGCTCAAAATGGGTCATTCTTTTCACAACATAAAGGTATTGTGTAAGAAGTATAACCTTGGGGCGAAGGGTATTATTATCCCTTGTGTTGATTGCGGTTTTTAGCTTGCTCAGAGGTCAAAAGAAAAAATGCTGACTATAGCGAAAGCTCAATTCAAGAGTTTTCCCGGTGCCGGTGAAGTCGCCAATCAACCCTTTGTTATGGGTAGTGAGACTTTTCGTGGGCCATTCAAATCTTCTGTCGAAGTTGATGACGCCCCAGGCCTAATTGCAATCTTCAATGCTGATTCAATGCAGCTGCTTAACCTCTATCAAACTGTCAGTGTCAGAGCCTCAGCCGTGCTTGAAATAGGTGCTGCTCCCGAGAACACTACAGTCGCCTTTGCTGTGCACTATACCGAGGGCATGGCTGCTCACAGCAGAAGTCGTTTGGCTTCGACAATTTTGGCTGAACTATCTATATAAGTAGGAATAATTGGAGCTGATTTAGGGTTCTATTTGGGGCTCTACTTTACACTGCTCTTTAGTACCCGGTTTACCCAATAGGTATAAGTCGTTAAGTAAATAAGCAAAAAGCCGAGGCGCTTGACCTCGGCTTTTTAATAGTAACTGTGCATACAGGAGAGACAGGTGCAAAAGCCGCTATCTCTATCCTGTTATGACTACTTGACTATGGCTTTTGTAGTTCAGGTTGCCAGTCGTCGAGAATAGCGCCTTCTACAGGGCAGGCTGAGAGGCAAGCGCCGCAGTCAATGCAGGTACTGTCGTCAATAGTTGGATATTTGTGACCTTTGACATTGGTTTTTTCTGTCCAGTGAATACATTCAACTGGGCAAACTGGAATACAGTCGCCGACGCCTTCACAGATATCGCTTACGATGGTATATGACATTTCGCTCTCCTTAGTTATCGCTGTCAGAGACAAGTGGTTCGCTGACGAGCCCTATCTTTCTTTTCCCATTAACGACCCCTACTAAATTAGCTCAAGCGCTAGGCTAATGCCAAAAGATAATAGTGGGATTGAAAGTGTGGCCAGATAATCGCATCATCGATGGTCTCCTCTCTGATTTTCCCACAATTGGAGCCTTTATTGCACTTAGGTCTTAACTCTCACCTTTATGTGAAGATTGACATTCATTCTCAAAATCGACAAACTTGATTTGTGTCCCCGAATTACTTGCTCTGTAAGGGTTCTAGCCTCTTGGGCCTAAAATTGGCGCTTTCATCTTCTCTTGGCTTTTCTGCCTTCACCCTTGGTGGCTACTTTATTACTTCTGATCTTCTTTTACTGTGTTGGTCAATAGGTGAGAGCCGCTATGGTCTTGCTTCTGGCGCTCCTGGTCGATGATTGGGCAGTGGTTTTTTTCTGTTTTGGCAGGCTATTCGTCGTCGATTGGTCTGCAAGTATTCTCAATACTAGATGACAGCATTTGCACTAACGCAACAGCTGGTTGCGATAGTGTGGCAAATCACGCTGAGATTAGATCACATTTTATCTTTGGCTGCAAAGTGTCAGGCCTTGGCTTCCAGCGATTTTTCTAGGTCATTAGTGGTCTCTTTGCTGAAAAGTGAGCCAATAGCCATGGTGGTCAAGGAGCCGAACATCACTCTCCAGGGAAAGGCAATTTCTGGCAAACAGGCAACAAGGGTAGCCCCGGCGATCATGGCAATTAAATTGCCGCGGTCGCTGCCTCTTTTGCTCAGTAGTCCAAGTAAGAAGACACCGAGCAAAGAGCCATAGGTGTAGCCGAATATACCTAGAACAATCGGGATAATGCGCGATGTGGGATGGTCTATGACAAAGTAAGCCGTGGCACTGGCCACCAAAATCATCAGGAACGCAAAGACAAAAGTCAGTTGACGTGCCACTTTTACTTCATCTCTTTGGGCGCCCGGCTTATTTGTATCAGCCTCGGAGCTGTGGCTAAAGTCACGGGTGGCGCTAGTTGAAAGAGCATTCAGAGCTGCACTAAGAGAGCCCATGGCCGTGGCAAATATGCCGGCTATTAAGAGGCCGCGCAAGCCCGCGGGCATTTTTGTCAAAATGAAGTAGGCAAATATCTCGCTGTTTTTTTGCGGCAAGTTGGAGTCTGGCTGTTGTTGAAAGAAAAGGTATAGCAATATGCCAATAGTGAGAAAGATGAAGCCGATGGGTAAATCAGCCAGACCTGACAAAATTAGCGAAAGTCTGCTCTTCTTATAGTCTTGAGCCGTGAGCATTCTTTGCACCATGTCTTGATCGGTGCCGTGGGTGGCCAAAGTGGTGAAGGTTGAACCTAGAAATGCCGCCCAGATAGTGTAGTCGGCGCCGAGCACGGCTTTGATGTTTTGCCATAAGCTGGCCTCTGGTTTTGTGCCATTGATGAAAAATGGCATCGGCGTATGGCTGTAAAAATACTGAACTGATTTTATCCCTTCCGGCATATTCAATAGCAGTACAACTATTGCACCACTGGCGCCACCAAGCATGACCGTTGCTTGAATGCAGTCTGTCCAAACCACCGCTTTAATGCCACCAATGGAGGTGTAAATAGCCGTGATTATGGTGATCGATATTATTGCTAATAGATAGACCGTAAGTTCTTGCGCTTTGGTTGGTGCTGAACCTGTAATTAAGGTAAAGGCCACTGCCAGAATTATTGCTGATACATAAAGACGGGCACCAGATGCCAATACCCGCGTTACTAAGAAAGTTGCCGAAGCTGCCAGTCTTGTGGCTCGACCAAAACGTGTCTCAAGATATTCATAAATAGAATAGACATTGAGATCGAAGAAGGGCTTTATAAAGAGGAAGGCAACAATAATGCGGCCAAGTACAGTGCCGACTAAAATTTGTAAATAAGAGTAATTGAGTAGCTTAAATCCCTCGCCGGGAGCGCCTAAAAAGGTCGCAGCACTTGTTTCTGCCGCAATAATTGAAGCCAGTACCGCCAGCCAGGGCAGAGAGCGACCGCCAAGGGCAAAGTCGGCGAGGGTGTTCTCCCTCTCGGCAAATTTCAGACCCACATACATAATAATGACGAAATAGAGACCAATGATTGTCAGGTCAATTAGCCAGGTCGCATCTATTGTCATAAGCTGGTAATTTTAGCAGTATCATTAGTGTTTTAGGCGATAGTGCCCATGAAGTCTCAGGTCGCAATTGAAAAGCATGTAGCAGCTCTCAAGAACTGCACCCTTTGTCCATTGATGGTGGGTCCAGTGGTAAGCCACCATGCTCTACTCTCAAAGGTCTACATGATTGGTCAGGCACCAGGACCCCACGAGGGTTCATTTGGTAAACCATTCGCCTGGACTGCTGGAAAAACCCTATTTCGCTGGTTCTCTACCATTGGTTTAAATGAAGAGCAGTTTCGCTCTCTTGCCTACATGGCTGCAGTTTGCCGTTGTTTTCCGGGCAAGACCTTAAGTGGTGGGGATCGGGTACCTAGCCCTGCGGAAGTAGCTAATTGTTCTGGTTGGATGGCGGCAGAATTCAAAATCTTGCAACCACAGCTTGTTATCCCCGTCGGCAAGTTAGCGATTGAACAGTCTTTAGGCAAGGGTCAATTGGTTGATGTAATTGGTCAAAAGTTTGAGAAAACTTTGTTCGGCGTAGATTGTGATGTGATACCACTGCCTCATCCTTCAGGTGCCTCAACTTGGTTTAAAAAAGAACCAGGAATTTCGCTTTTGCACCAGTCTCTCCGCGAGATTTCTTTGCATCCAGCCTGGCAAGCCCTCTTACAAGGAAATGAGTGAGGCAATTGAATAAGGGTCTGCCGTTATTTTAGCTCTGTCTATTTCATGTCTACTTGGCTTGGCATAATGCTTGCATCGGACGTCGCAAGAGGAGTTATTTACCATGCCGAATCCAGACTTAGTAACTGAATCAAGTACTTTTAGAGCAGGCAACGACAATCGTGACACTAGCGCTGCCAGTGCCTTGTCTAGAGAATTGTGGGGCGCTATGGGAGCCGTCGGTAAGGGCCTTGGTAGCAATGATTCGACTTTAGGCCAGGGGGCAAAACTTGTTGGCGGTGCCGCTTCTGATGTGGCTTCTCAGAACCGTGGTGATAGAGAAATCGATGGCAACAAGAAACCAATGATTCAGCCACCATTTACAACCGAGCAGCGCGAAAATGGCAATCGCCTTAACAACGGGCCCAAGCATCATAGAGAAGATATGTGCATCGATCTTACTATCAATATTGACATGGGGTCTTCCAAGAGCCATCAAGGTTTTAATCCTGGAGATAAGTTGCCCCATGGTGATATCCGGCCAACTTACCAGCCTAGTTGGCCCCGACCAACTGGTCACGAGAGACTGCCTTACGGCAGCAAGATTGATCAAGACTATGGTCTGTATTTAGAGAAGCTAGAAGATAAAACAAAGTAGTTTAACGCTAGAAGCAAGTACTAGAAAAGAATGAACAAGTAAAGCAAGAACAAGTAAAGTCAGGGCTAAGGCTGTTTTCAGTCACTAGCTCTGACTTCTTCTTTTGTGAATAGTCTACTTAGTTTCGACGATATAACCGGAACCAAGAATTGTTTTTACAATGCAATTTCCGTCTGTATCAGTAATTTTTTTGCGCAGCGATTTAACACAAACACGCACTGCATCTTCGCTGGCTTCAGCGTCACTGGGCCAGATTGCTTTGATCAATTCTTTGGCACTGAAGGTGCGATTTGGATGGCTGAGAAGATATTCCAGCACTGAATGTTCGCGCCGTCCCAAATTTACAGTCTTGCCGTCAACAGTTACCGTTTTGCTACCTTCAGCCATAACCACATTGCCGGCTGATTTGGTTACTGGCAGGTAGGCTCCGGGGCGGCGCAAAATCGCTCTGACTCTAGCCACCAGTTCGCGGCTGTGAAAAGGTTTTGTGACATAGTCATCGGCGCCAGAGCCGAGACCTTCCATCTTGTCGCTAATTTCAGATTGGCCGGTCAAGAAGATAATCGGTGTGGCACCACCTGACCTTCTAAATTCTTTGAGCATGTCTATGCCGCTCAAATCTGGCAGACCCCAGTCTAATATGACCAGGTCAAAAGCGAAGTTTTGCAAAAGCTGCAGAGCATCTTGGCCTAAATAGGCGGTTTCTATCTCGTAATTTTCAGCTATGAGCAAATCTTTTAGTGAAGCTACAAGATTTTGATCGTCGTCGACAAGAAGAATCTTAGTCATTTAAGTATGTTCCTGCTCTAATGGCACGATAACCAATTATTATAACCAACGCATCCTTACCGGTATGAAGTTTATCTCGTAAGAGGTTGAGTGAAGTTTCGAAGTAGTCAGTTTCGCTTCGTTGATATGGGCATTGCCGTGGTGCTGGCAACCTGCTTGTCAGCGCTCTGCTGTCTGATATTCCTTGGTTGGCAGCGCTCCCGGGCCTTAGAGCTGGCATCACAAGAGGCCGACTACCTTCGCTATGTTATTCAGGTAAGTGATCTATGTGTGCATATCTCTAATTATTGTGGCGTTACAGTCGGTCACGGTTTACAGAGTAAAATGCAATGGCTTGACATGGGACAAGGTGAGAAACGTCGCTTGCACGACGAATGTGCACAGCTGCGAGCATCTATTCCCAATGAAGCAGGAGCATCTGGCACTGCTGCACCGCGTTTCAAATTAATTGATCGTGTGGAAGCCGCGTTCTCTCGTATTGAGCGTCTGGTGCAAGGTGGCCAGGGTCAAGGTGGAGTGCTGGAGTCGCCTCAGTTTCGCGATATATTCAGAAGCACTCCAATTTTTTTCAAGTTGCTCTTAGAGGTTGTCGAAGATTCGCTGGAAACATTAGAGTTTCAGCGGGGCGAGCAGGAGAAAGCAAGTCGAGCCGCAGATAACTCCCTAACTCTGCAGATTGCCCTTTCTATCTGCGGATTTGCAGCCGCACTGGCTGGATCAATTTTCTTCTTGCGCACTTTCTATTTTGGCATTCGCAAAAGATTGCAGAAACTTGCTACTAATGCTTTACGCTTGGCCGATACCAATCCCAAGCTAGAGCCATTTGCCAGCAATGATGAATTTAGTAGTCTCAACTGCATTCTTGAGATGGTGGCAGGTAAACTGCGTGAGTCTAGCGAAGCGCGAACTTTCTTGCTCTGTATGTTGGCGCATGATATGCGCTCACCGCTAGCCGCTGCGGCAATAAGTTTGGAGCTGGCCGCCACTGATGAGCCTGGCCAGCCAAGCATAGGCTTGGCTGTAGCTGAAATTGAACAGGTTTTGCCTTTTATCGATGACCTATTGCAAATTGAGAAAACACAGTCTGCTCAGGGAGAGAGTGAAATTGAAGAAATTCTGCTTGAGGATTTTTGTGATACCGAACTTGGTGATTTGCAAATGTCTGCTGGCCGATTAGGTATTGATTTAGAGTTTCAAATTGGTTCTCAGGTCATAGAGGTAGATTCTGCCGAGCTGACAGCTGCCCTCACTTTAATTACTGGGTTCTTGTTGGCCAGTCTGCCTAAGGGCTCGCAAATTGTCATTGCCAGCGAAAGTCAAAAGCAGAGTTGGCGCATTATTTTCAAAATTGAGACTGCTTTAGAGAGTGGGCAAAGCCTGCTTGATCTTGAAGATGATATCGCTAGCGGAGCGTCGGCTGCGTTGACTGCTCGAACAATTAAATTGCATCCCGCCTTGTATCATGTCGCAAATCTTGATGCCAAATTGCGCTATGAACCTGCGGCTGCGGACAATTGTGGTCGACTGATTTTGGAACATCGTTACTCGGGCGGCCCCACCCCTTCTGGTTCTTCTATTGGCGCCCAGAGCAGCCAGCGCTTTGTTGAGACTGAGGCCAGTCTATTGGCTGGCGTTCGAACACGGCCCTGGCTGGCCAGCTTTATGTGCTTGCTTGCCCTTCCTAGTGTGCTTCTTTCTATTGTCTTATTTGGTGTGCAACAACAGGTGCGCGAAGCTGGAACTCTTTTGCGTGATGCCCAGTCTAAGATGCATTCTACATTGCTCTTAAATGAGGTGGAACTGCTCAGTATGCGCGTTGCTGGCAGTACTTTTGCTGCTAGCTTGATCGGCAGCGATGCAAAAAAGAAACAAGCTCTGGCTGCTTTGGCCAGTAGTGAAAAGTTCATCAATAGCAATCGAGTTGAGCTTGGCGGAATCAAGGGAGTAAGAAACCTGATTGATGAAGTCTTGCGTGTTAATGCGGCTCAAGCTCAGTTGATGACTGCATACAGTGGTGAAGACCTAATAGAATTTTTTGGCAGAGCTGAGCAGCTCAATGCCCAAGTTAAGAGTCTAGGTTCGAGCGTCCGTAGGGCTGTTGAGGATGAGCAGAAGCTTCTGGCTGCACAACTGAAGACTCTTCACCAATATAACGGCTCTTTTCATATCCTCGGTATTTTGGCATTGCTTGATCTTCTTTTCCTCGTACTCTTGGTTGTATCTTTTAGGCTCTATTTCTCAAAGCGTTACCGCGAGCTAGAGTCGAGACTGATAGCCATTTCTGGGGCCGATGGTGTGGTTGCTGCTCGTCAGTCTCACGGTATTTTTAGCAATGACGAACTCTCGGTGCTTGAGCGCGCCGTAGATTTGGCTATGCAGCGAATTAGTGAAAACAGTGAATATCGACGAGCATTTATTGACGTGTTACGCAGTCAACTTGTGGCGCCAGTGGCTCAGGCCCGCCATTTTGTAGAGCAGACTTTGGATTCTCATACTATTTCTGACCTGAATCGCACTCGTCTTCTTCGTGCCCAGCAGAGCTTGCGCCTGGTGCTTCTTTTAATTGAAGATTTGGATTGTCTTGATTCAATGCAGAATCTTGAGCCGACAGCGTTGACCTTAGAGAGGACGAATTTTAGCGCCTCAGGGTTGATAGATGAGGTCTGTGATGTTCTATCGGGAATGGCTGAAGGGCGCGGTGTAAGTTTGCTCTGTGATTATGGCGATGACAGTGTCAATGAGACAATTAGTGGTGATAGGAAAAAGCTTTTGCAGGCTCTTATTAATCTTGTCGGTAATGCTATCAAGTTTTCTCCGTCTGCCTCGGCTGTGCGCATACGCGCAGCGGCACAGCACCATAGCGGCAGCGGTATGCTGGCCATCGCTGTAAAAGACCAGGGGCCGGGCTTGGCGGGCTCCCAACTGGAGCGGCTTTTTGAACCTTTCTATCAAGGTGAAAGTGCCCAGAAAAGTAAGGGTTTCGGTCTGGGTTTAGCCAGCGCCCAATATGTTGTTGCGGCCCACGGCGGGGTGCTCTACGTAAGCTCAACTGGGCCCCAGGGCACAACATTTGCTATGCAATTGCCAATTTGATTGGCAAACAAATTCGACTCTATGCGCTTACCTCTTTCTTACGTGGTCTGTTGCAAACTCTTTGCAACGAAGGAAACTGAACCACTACCCCACACGAAGTCGCGAGGAACATAGAATGCCAATCCTAGATAGCAATAACTCTGCTAACGATAAAGTAGTACCTCCTGCAGACAATACCAGTTTGGCCGCAGAGGGCTGGAATTTTGTCAAAAACCACCCAACTGAAACTGCAGTAGGAGCCGGACTGGCAGTAGGTGCGATTGTTGTTTCAAGAGGAAGAGCGATTGCAGCTGCAGAAAGAGAAATTGCTCCCCTAGCTCGAGCCGCCAGCGAGAGAAGCACACTAAATCTCTCCAGCGGCGCCATCGAAACTATGCCAAATGCAGCTGAGTCACTTTCCGCTTCCGCCCAACTTGGATACAGACATGTTCCATGGACCCCCATGGCTGCCAGTGTTCGTGCACAAAAAGGTGCGGTAGTGGAAGTTGTTGATGGGCCTTCTCGTATTGTATTTGGAAAAGATAGTTCTGTTCAGCATATATTGGCAAATCGCGCTACTACTATTGACGAGCGAGTCAATCTGACTACGACCGCTGCCTACGCAGAATTGATTAAAAGCGATGTCTTGGCAGCTGAAGCAGCAAGTGCTATGCCGCAGCGCTCTTTCGCCGGTATTCTGCAATCGTTGGGCCGTAAGGCCACTCCTGAGCAGATGCAACAGAACGCAGTTGTCGGTGCAAAGGCCTATGTAGAAGGCAGTGCTACTGGTGCCAATCGGTTCACCAGTTACCTAACCGAACGTTATGGACCCGTCACTAGTGATTCGCTTGATTTGGGACGAAAATTGTCGAGCAATGCTCATCCTAGTGATTTGTTTGCTAATGGAATGATGACCCCGGCAACAAGAGTGCTTACTGAAAGTGGCATACCTATTACAGGGCTTAACCGAGCCTTGGCTGCTAATCTATCTGTTCTGCGCGCTGAGCCATGGATGCGCCGCTCTGCCATTGAAGGTGGTGCCGAATACATGCAAGCCCTAGCACAACGTTCATTGCCAGAGGGGGCAAATCGCCTTGTGCAAGATGCCTGGTTTGGCAATAGAGCTCAGGCTCTACCTCCAGAAGTTGTGCAGACTATTGCAGCTTTAGTTCAAGGGGTTGGGAAGGAAGCATGTAGAGATGTATCACGTGTTGAAAGCGTAGCCCAAATGGTTGGTGCCAATGCTAAGTCAGCAGATTATGTAGCTGCCTACCGGGCACTCGAGCAGGGCGAAGCTGTTATAAAGAAAGTGCTGCTGGACGGTAAGGATTTTGCCAGCCCAAGCAGAGCTGCTGGTTTAGCAGGTGTCGTTGGTAAGCCAAGTGGCTATTCCGGCAGAATAGATTTCACTTCGCTTCGGGTGAACCTGCCGGAATAATTTTGTTTCGCAAACTCTTTACAGCAAAAGGCGCCGACCGGTGAATCTTCTGGAGGATATTTAGATATGGCAAGTGACATAAACGCTGAGGTTAAGCAAGCTGTGGTGGATGCTAGTGATGTATCCAAAGGCTCAAATACCGCCTATCAGGCATTAATGAAAGATATAAATGGCTCTGCTGCTCCGGTTGGTTCAGCCGACCATCAAAAGCTCGTTACCGGTGTGGCCACCGAGCTGCAGGCCAAAGGAGTGATTCCGGCCCTGGCTCTCGACTGGGCGGCGGACCGCCTGTCCAAGGAAGGTATCACTAAGGACCAGCTGGCAATAGTAGAAAAGGCTGGACAAACCAATCCCGATCACGCCCTTGACTCAGCCTTTGCTGCGCCTATTCTTCAGCATTTCGACTTGCTCAAAGGGCAAAATATCGATAGAGATGCTGCTGGCAATGAGAGAGATGTGATTACTCCTGACGACATTGCCCAAGCCCAGCGCTCATTTAAGACCCAGGCAGACCTGCAAATCTGCAATGCCGACCGTAGCGATTTGTCTACTCAACTTGGTGTGACAGGTAAAGAGCGCGATCAAGCTAAAGCTGACTTTGTTGACACCGTTAAGGAGCGCGATCAAGCTCAGCTTGAAGCGGCAAAACTAGCTAAACAACAGCAACTTGAAGCGGCAAGCCGTCGAGAAGAATTCATTAAAACAGCACAAGCGGCTGAGGCAGAAAAGTCTCAAATTACAGTACTTCCAGGAGAAGGATACTGGAGAGTGGCAAGCCGCGCTCTGAAAGCTGATGGTCATGCTCATAAAAATATCGAAGTTCAAGCACTGTCCAATGAAATACAGAAGCTCAACGGAGGAGCTGCCCTCGACAAAGGCGATCGCATAAGAGTGCGTTCAGAAGAAGACGAGCGCAAGGCTGTAGAAGCTCAATTGGCTAAGTACGATCAGCAAGAAGCTGCTCGCCAAGCCAAAGCAAAATCGCAGGCTGCTTAGTTGAAATATGAGTCGAGGAGGAGGTGGTGAAATGAGAAGTGTGTCTAAAAGTCGGGCAAGTCTAGTATTCTCGCTCTTAGCAATTGCTAGTTTCGGAGCCCCTGCCTGGGCGGAGGATATGCCCTTTGATGTTTCTACCCTGAGAATGAGTTTGTTATCTAACGGTGGCGCTAGGTCTCTACCAGTGGTATCAACAGGTTCTGTCGATATAAACATTGTTGATATGCCTTTCTTGCGCAGCAATGGCGGCCAGGGCGCTTTTCCTCAAGGTAGCTATGATGGCACTGGCAGCAACTCAAGTAATGGTGAAACTGGCTCTGGGAACTCCGGTATGCCGGCTCTGCCTCCGGGTTATGCTGGGGTGATGTGCCACGGAACTTTCGCTGGGGCTATTCCACCTGGTGGCAACATCGAAGATTTCTGGCGTGGTGCCTACGGTTTTGCCGGAGACGCTGCCCAGCAAGAGGCGATGATGAGAGAAGGCGAGTGGCTCCGTCAGAACGGTCAAATTTGAGGGCTGGGTGAACTTCTAGCTAGGTTCTTAGCTCTGGCTTTTGCTTACTGGAAGTGTGAGCCAGAAGACGCTGCCCCAGCCAGTCGCATTCTTTACGCCGATATCGCCGCCGTGAGCTTGCACAATCGCTTTGCATATGGCTAAGCCAAGCCCGGTACCTTGCTTCTCGGTGGCGGCATTGACATTGCCTTGTTTGAATTTTTCAAAAATTACTGCGGCTTTTTCAGCTGGCACTCCTGGGCCTTGATCCATAACAGCAATACGAACCATGTTTTTGTCTTTCTCGGCCACAACTTTTACTGCACCTTTTTCCGGTGAGTATTTTATGGCATTGTCGAGGAGGTTTTGAAATACATCAATTATGCGAATGCCATCGCAGTCAACTTGTAGATCGCAGCCTTCCATCTGAAAACTCAGCGCCTTTGCTTCAGCCTTGCTTTGCACCGCTACACTGGCCCGGCGAATTAAGTCAGCGACAGTTTCTTCGCCAAGATTCAATTCGATTGTGCCCGATTCTAGTTTGTCAATTTCAAGGAATGAGTTGATCAATTGCACAAGTCTGCCAATGGTGGCAGCACTTTGGGTCGCTCTATGTTTGCCTCTCTCAGTTAGCTCACCATAGGTATTCTTGCAAAATAGATCGAGGGTCAATTGTAGTGATGCTAGAGGCGCCCGCAGGTCATGGGTGGCCATGGCTGTCAGTTCTCGCTTCAACCGGGCCGTCTTGTTTATTTCAGTGACATCGTGTGCAACGCAAAAATATGACTTTTCTTCTTTGTCAAAAACTGCAGACCACATAATTTCTTTGAGGTCACCATCTTTTGTTTTCATGGTGAGTAGAAATGGTTTGTTTTCTTTCTTCTCTGCTATCTCTTTGAAGGTCGTCCGAATTTTCTGTTGGTCATCACTGCATATTGCAGCCAGTGGTTTTTCTAGTACTTCTTCAGGAAGATAACCAAGAATTGTGGTGATGGCCTTGTTGACTGTGGCCAGTTCGAAGTAAGTATCGATAGAGCAGATAATTTCAGAGGCATTTTCGGTTAAGGCCTTTTCTCTGCGTCTTAGATCGGTCAAGTGAAAGGCCATATTGTGAAAAATGCGGTCAAGCTGTGCGATTTCATCATTGCCCTTGAGCACCGGGGCAATTGGTTTGTCGTTAGCAAAGTCTATGGCGTTTTTGCTGATAATTTTGAGGCGATTGGCAATACTGCGGTTGAAGATGAGAACCAAAAGAATTGAAATGAATATGCTAACCACCACAGCCGCGGTTGATAGTCTTTGCACATCCCGTCTCAAACGCTCTTGCTCAGCGCGCTGCTCTTCGGCTTTCTTTACTTGAATTGCCGAGACCTTGTCGCCTTCTTCGTTGCATTCGATGACAATCGCCTGCAGCTTTTCTAAGCAGCGCATGAAAGCAAATTGGTCAGCTCTTCTTGCTGCTGCTTCCCCTTCATCAAGAGCGACATTGACTTTTTCAACGCTGGCATTGAACTGCCGCAAACTACTAGTGTCGAGATCCCCTCGGCTCATTAGCAAGGCCCTATCTTTTTTCAATTTTGCCAGGGATCTATGCATTCTATTGATTTGGCTAACATCGCGGTTGGCAACTGCTAGCCCGAGTGCTGCCGCTGCGTCGGGATATACCTTGGTCTGCAAGTTAACTATTTGCAGGACGCCGCGGGTTTGATTCTCCAGTTCATAGGCCTTGTCAAGCTGAGCCAGGCTTATGTTTGAGGCGGTGAGAAAGAGAACCTCAAAAAATAGAGGAACTAGTATGAGAACAAAGGCTTTGTGTGATAAATTGAGGCTTCGCACTGGTTTCCCGCAACGTAATTAGCTGTTCTGAACCCTCGAGAGTTATGGCCAAAATTCTTTTAATTGAAGACGAAGCCGATACTGCGGAGGCAATTACCGATGGCCTTGAGTTCGCAAATTATACCGTGGAGTGGGTTGACTCTGCCCCAGAGGGTTTGCAACGACTTTTTATCTATGACTACGACCTGGTCATTCTAGACTGGAACATCAAGGCCGACAGCGGCTTGGCTCTTTGCGCTGAGTATAGAGCCCGGGGCGGCGTCGTGCCAATTTTATTTGTCACAGCCCGCGATGCCGTTCAAGATAGAGTGGCTGGTTTAGATACTGGAGCCGATGACTATCTGACCAAGCCTTTTTCTTTAGATGAATTGCTTGCGAGGGTTTCGGCTATCCTCCGGCGGCCTCGTTCGGCCAAAATATTTGACGTGCTTACTGTTGGTGACTTAAGCCTTGATCGCAAATGTGGCCTGGCAAAGATTGGTAGCAAAGAAATTACATTGCATGCCAAAGAGTTAGCTCTGCTCGAGTTCTTCATGCGTCATGAAAATCAGTTCTTCTCTGCTGAAGAGTTGCTCAATAGACTGTGGAGTTCAGAGTCTGATTCGACCGAGCAAGCTGTCCGAAAGTGTGTCGGTCGGCTGCGCCAGAAGCTTGATGCTGAGCTGGCCCCGGGCTACATAGTTAATGTCAAAAATCTTGGCTACAAAGTCTCTAAGCCTGACCCTGCAGCTGTTAGCTCTGATGCCGGTAATTCAGATTGAGGCAACATAGATTAGCTCTTGCTATGTCAGGTTGTGTGTAGCAACCTTGTGGTCGCGGACAATTGCATTGACTTCAGGAGTTAGCTCGATAAATGATTGCCCTTGAAAAGGTTAGAGAACTGGTGATTGAGCCTCTCAGCGAGAATCGTCCTGCTTATGTCGTATCGGCGAGTGGGCTTGTCAGGTTGGAGAATCGCATCTTTATTGTGGCTGACGACGAATTGCATCTTGCTGAGTTTGACTTAAGAAGCAGTCAGCCTGGTCGCTGGTTCAGGCTTCTCCCTGGTATGCTTCCGGGCGATTACAAAGACCGAAAGAAGCAGAAGCCCGACTTAGAAACAATAACGCGCATTCAACCAGGCACCTACGCCGCTGGAGGTGCACTGCTGGTGATGCCCTCGATGTCACGTTCGAATCGCGTTACCGGAGCCATGCTCCAGTTAGAGAAGGGTCAGCTGCGTGCTGAATCTCCTATTCCAATTGATTTTTCTGATATTCGTAATAGGCTCACAGAGTCAATTGATGGGCTGAACGTCGAAGGTATAGCTATTCAGAAGAAAGTGACAAAACTCTTTCATCGCGGTAGCAAGACTAAGGGGAAAAGCGTAGTTGTCGAACTCGATACCGAAGCTTTTTTGCGCGACTTGCACGATACTCATAGACCGAGTAGTACATGCATTTCTAAGTTGAGAGAGTATGACCTCGGCGATATTGAAGGAGTGGGGCTGTCTTTTACTGATGCAGTGCCAATGTCTGATGGGCGCATAGTATTTTTAGCCGCCGCTGAGGCCACCGATGATGAATATCAAGACGGCGCAAGTTTAGGTTCATCATTAGGAATTATGAAAGGGAACGGTGACATTGAGCGCATGGTTCGCATTGCAGGTCGCGAAAAGTTTGAAGGTATTTGCGCCGATTATTTGAGTTCTGGAATTAACTCCGGATTTAGTTCAGATGCCGTTGGGCACACTTTGGAGATTCTGCTTGTGTCCGATACCGACAACGAAAAGGTTCCTGCAAATCTCTACCGGGCATCTGTAAGTTTAAATTGAATAGATAAAGGCAATGCAAAATGATAGCAATAATTGGCGCCACTGGATTTACCGGTCGGCTCGTTGCCAGTGAACTGATAGAACGTAAGGCAGAATTTTTCATTGCCGGTAGAAACGAGCAGGCCTTGCGAACCATGTCGCAAAACCTTGGCGGCGTGCCTTTTCGTGTAATAGACGTGCAAGACCGCTCAACATTCAAAGCTTTGGATGGCTGCAAGATCATCATAAATTGCGCCGGACCATTCACTGATTTTGGCGAACCGATAGTTCAAGAAGCAATTGCGCGGCGCGTTCATTATCTTGATACCACTGGCGAGCAAGGCTTTATAAAACTGGTTTATGACAAATATCATGAACAGGCAAAGACTGCTGGAATAGTTTTGGTGCCAGCTTGTGCCTACGAATTTGCCATTGGTGATGCTATGGGGGCCCAGTTGTGCAGCGACTTTGCTCAATGCCAGTCAATTGAGTTTGTTTACAGCTTGGAAGAAATGAGCACCAGCCCCGGTACGCGCAAGAGTATCGTGCGGGCCTTTGCTGCTTCAGGTTTTTATTTGAGCAAGGGACAATTGGTTGAAGGCAGACCGGGTGCCCTATCAAGAAAGACGCGTATTGATGGGAAAGCTTTTTCGATCGTGTCATTTCCTGCCGGCGAGGCTCTGATGCTGCCCCGCCACACGAATGTGCAAGACGTGAACACCTACTTCACCGCTGGTGCCCCACCGATTCTGCTTCAAGTGTCAGCAGCTTTTGGTAACCTGCTAATGAAAGTGGCCGGTGACTTTATCGTCAAAAGAACTTCAGCCAAAGTGCCCTCTGTCACTGAGCGGCAGAGCACCACATTTCTAATTCAAGCGAGCATAACAAGTGGTGCTTCATCCCCTAGCATCACGGTCAAGGGCAACGACCCGTATTGGCTAACGGCGCTAATTATTTGTGGCGCTGTCGATCATTTGTTGGACAACCCGCCAAGCCACTTCGGTGCAATCACACCGGCGATGATAGGCGGAGCCAAGCTGATAAGAGAGTTGCTTGAGAAGTCAGGAGCTAAGTGGATCGCTAAGAGTTAACGTGTTAGCTTAGCCTTCGCCAGAGAAGCCGTTAGGCAGCTTGAGGCTGGGGTATCCGTTCATGGGAATAAGCCGACTGGTCTTCAGGCCTGCAGCATCGTTCAAGTAGCTATCTAGCAACTCGGCAAGCTCACCATCGGCAAAGTGTGTTTCAGGAGCGTTGCCTTTGCGCAAATCAGCATTTAGCGGATTTTTCTCGCCAACGTGTGCCTTTATTTCACTTGTGGCGGCAGCTGTGGCCTTGAATGCCTGTGGCCTGCTAGTTCTTTGCTTTCCCATTTAACCTGTCAGTTCCCATTCACTAATTAATCTTGCATTGGACTACAGTACTATACTTGTATCTACTCTGGAGGATTCATGTCGAACACACAGACATTGATAGTTCAGGGTTACTAGCCAGAATGGCACCACGCGCAAGATGCGGGTAAGGAAACATTTGCTCGTAAGTAATCGCTTTTCGACTCTAGTCTTTTCTTCTAATGATGAAAGAGCGTGCTCGAAGAAGGCACGCTCTCTCATCGTTTGTTTAATACGAGTTACTTACGGTCGTAAAGGATAATTGGCGGCCAGTTGTCGGGTTTGGTTGTCCAATTAGGTTTCTCTCCTTTTGGCGGGTACTTTTCAGAAGGAGGGTTCAGGGGCTCCGCTGGTGGCTTAATGTTGCCGATTATGGGCTGTTCGGGGCGTTGCACGCCGACGATTGGACCGCAAGCAATATAACCATCTTGATCGCGGATGCAAACATTTTCTGGTTCCATCTTTTTGATTAGAATTTCTTTTAGGTCTTCTAAGGTCATTTGCGAATTTACTGACTCGCTCAGCGATGAGCTTGTGGCCCTGCTATCAGAGCTTTTGTCATTGAAATTTTCTGCATATTTTGTCATCTAGTAATCCCCTTTTTTTGATTGTGCGATGCATTGGGGTGAATAGACACAATATAGATTCGAAAAGTTACGCATTAGTGACTAGCCTGAATTCTGATTTAATCTTGCTGCCATAACTCCGACATGGCGCCCCCTTAATCTTGCAATAGTTTCGATGAGAAAACGAACGTCGAAACTTCCCCCCAACCTTACCTTCACCCTTACTACGAGATATTTTCTTATGACGCAAAATTTTCATTCACGTATGTCAGCCGCAGATATTGAAACAAGCACTTTTTCGGATAACATTCAGGCTCACACTCATTCCTCTTCATTTCGTGAGCAGGTGAGCGAGATGATGAGAGATTCAAGAGTTCTCCCTTCCGCCAGACGAGTAGAGCCGGCTTCTTATCTAGAATTCAATAGTCCATTTACTAGCAGCGAAAAGAATATGAACCATGACGCGAAGCATTTCACCCGACCAGCAGCGAGCGCTACTGGCGGTGACAAGAGCTGGCAGCAAGCTCATAGCGAAGCCAGAAAGCGCCCACTAGAGACCGACTCAGAAGGCCGCTACGAAGTGAAACGAGGCGACACGCTTTCAGATATAGCAGCTAAAACTCTGCGGGCGGAAGGCAAGAACCCGAGCCAGATGGAAATCCTGAAGCGCACAAAGGAAATTGCTGAACTAAACAAAGATCAAATCAAAGACATCAACTTGATCAAGCCTGGCATGAAGCTCAGGCTGCCTGGTGATGCCAATGAAACCGATGCTGAACGCGCCAGGCTGCGGCGTCAAGCAGGCACCAGTGGTCCTGACGAGAGTGCCGCCGAAACTGAGCGGCTGAAGCGCCAGGGGAAAAAGCCAGAAACTCCTGACGAGAGTGCCGCTGAAACCGAGCGGCTGAAGCGCCAGAACGCACAGAGACCTTCGTAACAGCCCCTATATTGCCAAACTTTTTGCTTAAGCTGATAGTGACGCATTGTCGCAATTACTCAGTTTAGAAGTTTGAATTGGGCTACCTCGCATTTACTAGTCTTTCCAATCAATTTTCTTACCAAAGGACGGTTAACAATGACGTTCGCCAGACAACTTCACGACCTTCAAGAGAATAAAGCTGATCAGCCTGCTGCTCAGAGCGATGGTGCGCTCGCTATTCAAGCGATTACCAAGCCTGAAGACAATCGCATCTTTCTAGTAGATAAATCGTCCTCAGTCGGGGCCAAATCTTTAGACCTGGGCAAAGTCGACATCTACAAGTTAGACATTTACCCGGCGCGCCCTAGCGATGACAATGCTATCGGCCCAGACCGCAGATCTACCTTATTCGACGAGAAAACGGCAAAAGAGGTAAGGGCATCTTCTGAACTGCGTTTTGATAATTTTGACAAGCTCTCGCTAACTTCAGCAGAGAAGCTCGACTTCAAACCATCAAATTCTCTCGATACCAAAAACCTAAATGAAACCAAAATTGAACTGGCCAAACCAGAGAAAGAAAAGACCGATAAGCCAGTTATAGTCGAAAGCTTAGTCAAGCCGGGCGACAAAACAGCTGAGGCCAAGCCTGATAAAGAGAAGCTGAAAGAAGCAAAAGAACAGCTAATCAAGCACGCCGAAGAAAAATTCAAAGACGACCCAGCCAAGCTGAAACAGTTCAAAGAGAATATGCGCCTCTTTGAAGAGCGTGCTGGACGAGACAATCTCAGCCCCACTGAAATTGCCAAAACCTATAAACAAATTGATCGACTACTCGAAGCCAAGGGCGATAAACCTCTTAGAGCAGAACAACGCAAAGACTTGGCCGAACAAATTATGAGACAGGCAGCAGACCCCACCACTATTGACCAGGGCCGTCATAAAACCTGCAATATGGCTACAGTCGAATCGCGTATGTACACACGCAATCCGTCCGATGCCGCTCGCCTTGTAGCTGACGTCGCCTTGACTGGTCAATATGTCTCCAGCTACGGTAGCAAAGTAAGAGTCAACCCAGGTGCCCACGACGAATCGCGCAATCGCAACACTTTGGACGGTCAGCGCAGTCACGCCAGTGAAATATTCCAAGTCACTGCCGTGAACCTACACATCGACCAAGAAAATCGAAGAACTAACCCGCCCGGGCAGCTACGCTACGAACAGCATCCCACAGTGCCAGGCTCCGGTGACACCGGCGAGCGCATCATCGATTACGGCAGCAAACCACCAAAAGTCTTAGACACGCACCCGAGAATCTATACATCAAACCTCGGTAATTTGCGCGATGTTTACTCTAGTATCACCGGCAAATATGAAAGCGGCATTGCCATTGCCCATGACTCAGCGGTTACTGATAAGTCAGATGGAGTGAAAAGAATCAGCTCAGAGAAGGAGCTAAATGCCGCTTTAGCTGAAGCAAAAAAGAACGGCAAAATGCCGTTGATAGTTGCAATTGATACAAGTGTGGAACCATTCTGGACTGATTCAGGCGCAGGAAGAGCGGGAGGTTCCGGTGGTGGCCACGTGGTAACGATTACAGACTATTCCCCTGGCCCCCCGGCAAAAGTTACCATCGACAACCAATGGGGCAAAGGCCTCGACCACGACGCCAGCAAACCAGTATCGGTACATGAGCTATACCAAGCAGTCAGAGGTAAAACAGATGCTATCACGCAGTTAGAGAAAGACGTAAAAGCGGCCAAAGATGCGGGTCATCCAGACCGAGTCAAGGAACTTGATCTCGCTAGGCTAAGATTACTAGATGGAAAAATCTCCAAAGAAGACTTCGAGAAAGAAGTAATCCGCATATCAAAAGAAATAGCGAAAATGCCCGACGGCAAAGACTTCATCGCTGCCACAAAGAAACTGCAGACGACAATGAATAGCCTAGAACCAGGCGCATTTTTTAGAGTGCTAAGAGAGCAGCATAAGGCTGGTATGCTGAATAACGATAGCTATAAGGAGGCAATTAACTACCAGATTGATACCATGATCGCAATTCGAGCGATCACAAAGAGAAACGGTCAATGGAATGAGATCGGTAAACCGCAGTTCGAGCAAGGTGTAGCTGAGCTAATGGAATCACTTAAGGGCTTTACTCCTGAAGAAATAAAAGCCATCCGCGATCGGCTAAAAGCAAGAAAATAACCTAGAGCAAACACACACACACACACACACTAAGTAGGAAATGATAATGGGCCCGCTGGAAGATATTCAGATAAAGAGTGAACCAATAAAAATGGAACGTCGCGACGCTGCTGAAGAGCAAAGACGTAGGCTCTTTGACGAGTTGATGCAAGACGGTAAAGACGGCAGCGCCATCGGTCGCAATACAAGCGGTATAGAAGTTATCGACCGTGGTCAAATCTCAAGCATGTCTATGCCTGCGGGTTTTGAAAAAGGCAAAGCAGTTGGTGGCACATTCGCTAATAATAGCTTTCAAGAGTATCACTTAAGCTCAAATGCCAATGTCAAATTCTATTTTGAGTATCGCGGACAGCGCATGGGAGCAGAAAGCTCTAGGGCTTTTCATGAGACCTTAGAAAGGCCACCACATGTTTTGGCACCACAAGAGTTAGAGAGCTTGCATCAAGTGCTCGGTGCCAACCGCTCGAACAAAGAAGACTTCAAAATAAACTCCGCTCGAACAGAAGACTTGAACGGCAAGCGTGTTCTCACAATCGAAGGTCGCTATCCGCACCATGGCCTCTCAGCCCGCACAGTCTTTGTTGATTCTGATGGCACTGGCAGTGCCGTTCAAGAGATTACTTTTCAGGCTCCTACAGCAGAGTTCTTCAAAAACACTGCAGCAAGTCTAAATGCTCTTAAGTCTATAAAATGGAAATAGATGTCAAAAGAGATAAAAGTCCTGAGCAAGTCGCTGACCAGGACCAACAAAGAGAATTAGCAGAGCTAATTAACCGCATCTGGTGCCAACTGCTATTGGTATGAAAATTGACTTTATACAGATTCAGTTCTTTTTGAGAGCCTCGGGTAGGTCGATTTTCTTTTGCCACATCGGGTCTTTACCAATAGGCTCCATTGGCTTGACGACTTTGCCCAAGATTGGGTCAGGTCGCTCATAGCCGACGATCGGTCCACAGGCAATGTAGCCATCTTGATCGCGGATGCAAACATCGGGTTTTACTTTATTGGGTAGAAGTCTTCTGAAGTCATCTGTAGTCAGTTGGTTGTGTATTGAATCAGACCCACAGCCGCCTTTGGTAATAGTGTTATCAGAGCATTTTGCGCTGAAGTTTTCTGCTTCGAAGTTTGACATTTGGTAATCCTCATTTTTGTATTGCGGTTTTATTGCAGTTGTATTGGGTTCAACGAATGCAATATAGAGGTTAACCGTGACTCATCAGTGACTTCCGGTTTATCGGTTGCAGCAAAAACTGCTAAATTTTTCTAGGCGGTCGTATGAGATTTTGATTGAAGGAATTGTTCCTGCCAAATATCTAAAACTGGAAAGGAAGTAAATGCTAAAGCTGTATCATCAAGACGAGTTGCTAGGAACAATCACCGATGTTAGCCAAGTTGGCTCTGAGATGATAGGGACGATTGAGTTGACGCCAGCCTCTGCCAAGTTCGTGGAAGTTTGGGAGTACTTGAAAGATTCCACTCGTTTGATGAGCGGAGAAGAACCTCCGTTTGATGGCGACTTTTACTTTGACCATTGGTTTGTTGAGGATGAAACTGGTAAGAGAGACGAAATTATCGTTCCCGGTATTCATGATCAAAAGTCAATTCGGTGGCTATATTGCTGAAGTCTGAAGGAGGTGAATGTGGATTCATTCTTCAGTTTTTTACCAATTGTAAGCTACCGCTTTAGTATTGGCACTCACGCAGTGGCGCCACTGTCAAGGCTCTCGGAGACGTGTAGGCATGCTTCTAGAGTTTTGCGTTGATACGTTTCTTTCCAGCTATGTCTCCTTGAACAACATCGTTAAGCCATGAGGAATAGCTGGGGAAAACCTGGTTCAGTTCTTCTGTGGCTTCATCAAAGCGCCAAACAGGAGGATCCTCTCCTTTGGTGGTATCGAATAGAAGGATGATTTCATCTCTTGAAAGGAAAACAAACCAGCTTGGTTCAAGAATAAAGTTGTATTTTTCTGCCATTGACTCAGCGTCTCGCCGAACAGTTGTGGTTAGAGATGCATACAAGTATGAACAGTCATTCAAGAAGCCTCCCGATTCCTTTCCGAAGGCTCTTAGAAAAGCCTTGTAGGAAGAAGGGAGCTTGACAGAGAAGTGTTTTTCAAGACTGGCAATCTCATTTTCAGTGCAGCCAACAAAAGCAAACTTGCTATCATCGAATCCAGCTTCAACGAGTTTTGGCAGTAGTTCACTTGCTGTTTCTTGCTGCATATCTCTCAATCTCCTCAAATACGGCCCATTCCCTGTGATTTGGTGAACTCAGCGAGAACAGGCAGGCTGCGCCTGCTGGCTAACGACCCGCCACCTCGAACATTAGACACGCCTTGCTGCTGACACTGGCAGGCTACAATCCTGTTGCGGCTGCCCGCTCACCACCCTAGGGTTAGACTTGTTCGGTTGTCCGGGCATAACTAGTTAGTTATAACCGAGGGTTTGATGAAAATGGAAGTAAGGCACCTTAGGTTGAAATGTTATTACCAACTTGCTGTGCTTCTGATAAGTCTCTTTGCGCACCATAGCACTGCTATTGCTTCTGAATCGGTGGAGTCACCTAAGAGTGTAGAGCCGCCTCAATTCAAGCATGTATCGCACAAACAACGTGTAATACACCCTTCGATGATTAGAGTTATTGCGAACCCCAAACTATTTAATGGAAAGAGACTTCGACTGTTTGGCTTCCTCGAAAGTCATAGAGAGGGAGAAGGGCTGTGGCTTAGTAAAGACTTTTATGACTCACGTATCTTTTCGAATGCAATTGGCGTTACAGTTAACAGATCAGATTTACCTGCGGTATTGTCATTAACTGAGCACAAGAGTCTTGATGATGTAACCAATCGATATGTATGTATTGTAGGAACTTACTATGCACCGTTGAACGATAACTTTATTCAATGGTCCGGGCGGTTAGACAAAATTGAAAGTATCAATGTTCTTTGGCCGGCATCTGGAGACTTCGATAGGGTTGCCAATTAATAGTGTTTGAACTCACACTTTTGTTGTGTGAGTTCAAATGGAACCATCGGCTATTACTCGGGCCGAAGGCCGCCTTTCTTCGCATCAACAAATTTAAGGGTATGCTTGCCTGGTTGCGATAGCTCGTGCTTAATTGCGGTAGCACCGTCATCTGGCATTTTAAAAGAAACTATATGACCGCTGCTTCCTAGTAGAAAGCTATCACCAGTCTGTTCGATCGATCCGCTGCCGCCAAATGGACATATTAATTGCAATGCACCTGAAGGTTGAACCTTCAAAATTCGCTTGTTCGTAAACACAATCGGACGATTTCTATTGAGCAGGGCATAAATCAAAACTGATATGGGTGCACCAATGACTGTGATCAGCATAGGGAAACTCTGCAGCGCACCCATAAGTGCCAAGCCAACTACACCAAACATTAAAATACCTGCTAATAGATAAATGACAATCTTGTATGCGGCAAGATTAGTGGTGCCGATAGCCAGAACTATTTCGTCTTCACATAGCAGCGGAGCTAACAATTCGCGCCTTCTCTCTTCACTGTTATTGCTCAGAAATTCTTTGGAAACATAGTCTTTGAGTATGTTCGTCTGTGCCACCAAATGCTGAGGGAAAAGTGCCATATCATTTTTAAGCGACGACGAGCAGAAAGAAAAATTTCCCATGCCGCCAACTTCAGACAGCGTCACGATGCCACCACCGCCAATCGCTGGAGCTACTGAGAATGTGCTGTCCTTCCCAATTGTAAAAGTTTCTGAACTGGTCTGCAGCTTAACGACTCGCAAGTTTGTGAGGAGTACAGGAGACGACTTGCGCAGGCAGATAGCGACCACACATGCCTCAGCCACAGTCATTATGGCTATGGCACCGAAAATCGGTACTAAGATTGCCTGTTCAGTCATGGCAAAGAAAGGCAACTGCTCATGAAAGATAGCGCTCCATGCGAGTGACAGAAGTACCAGGCACAGCCCAGCGATACCAGCTCGCTGAAGCAAATAAACAAATACTATCTGTGAATAGCAGACAAATCGCAGCCAACGACTATTTTCAAATAGGTGAATTGCTTCTTCAGCATCTTGCAATTGAAAATTGGCAGTTTTGATAGACAAATTTAGTTGGGCGCGTTGTTCAGAAATGCTAGAGCTGTTTTTTATATTGTCAACGTTCTCACTGGGCTGAGGCAAAGGATTTTCCTCTCGTCAAATCATCCTAATAGTATTCCCTGAAGTCTTCCACTTTATTTCGATTTAGTTTGAGCTCTGATCTTCAGTTGATTTGCTTCTTTGTTTTTCTTAAGCGCTTTCAAGACAGAGGCATAGTTTGCCACCAAAACATCGAGTTCTTTCAAAGGGTGGTGTTTGCTTCTAATTGCAATTGCTTGTTTATAATAGCTCTCAGCCTCAGCATACCTTCCTTGTGCAAACCGCAGATCTCCTATTGCAGCAAGCGCTACTCCCGTGCAATCATGTTCCGGACCCCAGCTAGCTTTAACTTTAGACAAAGCGTCCGATAAAGTGGACTGAGCTTTTGTAAAATCGTTCTTCCTGGTATAAACACTTCCCAATGCCACCAATATGATGGCGGAATCTTTTTCTAGCATCTTTCGGTTCAGGCTTGTAATGGCAATGTTATTGTCATCAGTTCCTCGAACAAGAACGTTGTTTCGAATTTCCCATGCATTGTTATAGCTATCAGCGGCTGCTGTAAGCTTATTTTGCTGAGTATAAATATCACCTAAGTTTCTCAAGGCCCAACTTAATGGCAATTCTCTTTTCGAGCTTTTAAACTTTTCGATCGCTTCAAGATATTTGTTTTCGGCGCTTGCCTGATCTCCGTTTCTCTGGGCTTCTTGGGCTTGAGACGCTTCTTCATCACCGCCAAGATCCGCTGCCATTACTGCTGTCCAAGGTAGCGTAACATTTACCAAAGCTAGAAGGCATAGGGGTAAGATTCGTGTCTTTTTCAGCATTGCAGAGCTGCCATATGCTCCCATCTTATGTTGAAACAGTTTTTGCATGTTGAAAAACTCATATGAGCAGTCTTGTCAGTTTATATAAAGCTGATTCAAGCATAAAAGGGATAGGAAGTCGCTGTGCTACTGTAAGTGGTGATTATGCCACGTCTTGGTCGGCAAGGCTAATGGTTACTTGCTTGCGTAGTTTAGATAGCCACTTCACTGTCGTGTAAATTCCATCACGAAGCAGTCTATGTTCAGGCTATTGAAAAAGGACTGCGCAATTCCACAGCGTTGTCGTCTTCCACCTGCAGGCTGACGAATTTGCCTTGTCCAATTGATGTCTACTTGGCGATGTTACTTTGTCGACATGAGGGTGACGAGCAACTGAGGAGAAGATCATGGCCAATCTTGAAACCAGCACTGATGCCAATGTGGTAAATCCAACCGAGGCTGCCGCAGAGGCGCCTAAGACCAATAACTTGAGTGACTTGGCGCAGGACCTGATGAGTTCTCATGCCCATCGCCCAGGGTTGGTGCAAGAAGATTTGGCCAAGGCCACTGAAGCCTTGCACGCCAACGGAGCGCTGACTAATCTTTCTATTATTGGCTTAGACGGCAAAGATTTAATCGCTCGTGACGAGCAAGGCCAAACCCTTTTACTAGATGCAAGCAATCCGGAAAATCAACAAGTTCTCTCTTCCGATCTGGTCTCGCAACCTATTGGTGCCAATGGTCGCACTGCTGAACTCGCCGCTGATGGTTCTGGTAAATACACTGTGGTTAGTGGTGACTCTTGCTGGAGAGTTGCTAATGATATTCTCACTGCTCAAGGTATTGAGCAGCCTACCGACAATCAAATTGCTAACTATATTAGAGAGCTAGAAGTTAGCAATGGTCGCAGCTTCGCTCAGTTGCAAGTGGGCGATGAGATTATTATTCCAACCAAAATTCAAGGTGGTGAAAGCAGTCAATTTGCGGCCCCTGAAACCACAGACCAAGCTAGCACAGATACTACAAACACTGACGTTCCTAATACACCGGACCCAGCTAACACAGATACTACAAACTCTGATGTTCCTAATACACCGGACCCAACTAACACAGATACTACAAACACTGATGTTCCCAGTACACCAGACAACACTAATAGTGCAGACACAACTGTACCAGCGCTTTTTCCTGAGGCGGCTAAACAGATGGAATTAGAAAATTTCGGTATCGATAATAGCTATGCCTTGATGGGCGAGGGTTTCAGTCGGGCCGTTAAAATCAATACACCTAAGGGTTTTTATTCCAAACCATCAGCCAGCCTTGACGACATTAACAATACGCTAAATCGCAATGACTTGACTGCCAATGAGAGACTTGGTCTCGGTATGCTGCAGACTCAGTTTGACTATCTCAAGAATGCTGAAGATGGAACTGTTCACTTAGCTGATCTTGACCGTGGTAAGTCACAGCGCTATCAAGAAATTGATGCGAAGTACAGCCAGGCACCAGTAGCTGCTAGCGCTGACGCTAATGCTTTGCCTAGTTTTGAGCCTAATTTGGAGACTAATACTGAGTTTGATCCTTATGCTGGTATCTTGCCTGTAGCAACTGATGGCTCTATCGCTCCAGAGGTATCCGTGTCTCCTGAGTTGGCAGATCAGCTGAAAGCAGAGCAAGACCAAATTGATTCGAGCTTCGAGATGATTGGTTCTGCCTATCTCAAGGCTTCCCAACATGAGTCTGTTGATGGTTCTTATTCCAGTTCATCGATTAACCATGATGATATTGTTGCCGCGCTTGGTCGCACTGATTTAACAGACGTTGAGCGGCAAGGTTTGCAAATACTTGATCAGTACTATTATCTTTTCAAAAATCCTGATACCGGAGTAATTACGAGCCAAGATTTGGTTCAGTATCGCCAAGCTTGGATGGAAGAAGCTACAGATGGACTGATTCATCCAGCGGAAGACTACACCGATTTTACTCCGGAACTGCCAGCTGAGATGCCAGCTTCTGTTCCTTCTGAGGTTCCTGCTGATGTTCCTGCATCAAGCACTGAGGCACCGGCTGAGGAAATGCCTATGTCGTTTCTTGCTCCCTTCTTCAATACAAGCAGTATCTACGAGGCTGATGACTCGATGGCTGCCTAGTTAAAAGACTTTTTTCAAGAACTTGGTGGTTTCTTTTAGCCCTTTCTTGGTGCCGCCAACGGTGACGTCTACGCCTTTCTTTACTCCGCCAACTGTCACCTTGGTGCCCTTCTTAACTCCACCTACTGTTACTTTTGTTGCCTTCTTCACGCCACCAGTGACGTAGCCTTCAGCGCTCGCTGGTTGTGGTGCAAAAAGAGCTATGACTGACAGAAGCGAGATCAAGCTAGCAATAGTGCGTGATGTCATAGAAGTTCTATTCCTCAAGTGAAGTATCATAAATACAAGTACCATACTCTATTCGTTTAAAAGCCGCTATCGCCACCAGTAGAAGTATCACGTGCTCCATATTGGGCTTCACCGTAATTGCTTGCAGTTGAGGCATAGTTGGCATCGACCATATTGCCTTGGGGCTGCGAGACGGCTTGACCGTAGCTGGCCGGTGTTGCTGCCATTCGCTCTTGGGGATATTGGGCTGGCGGTGAATTAGATTGGGGCATCATTGGATTGTAGGGTAATCTTTCATTCAAATGAATTTTGATGTTGGCTACAACTTGCAGCCGACCACCCGGTAGATTATTGGCGTAAAAAGTATGTTGAGTTTTGCCGACAAAATAGCGACCACCCTCAAAGCCGTGTTCCGATTCAATTACGCCTTCATAAACATCGCTGGATGTGCGGTACGTGCCGTTTGGGTTTTGATAAATTACATTGCCACGCATCATAATATTGTCGCGGATATCGGCCGGGACAGGGCACCACTGCATCCACTGGGCGTTCATTCCTTGAACACTAACTTGAATGTGCTGGCGGCCAAAGAGCCAGGGGCCGGAGTAAGATTTGGCGGCGGCGTTCAAGTCGTAATAGTGTTTTCCTGTTGATGCATCAGCGCGCAAAACAGTGTCTGTTGATTTTGCGTAAATTGCTTCTTGCTGACGAGGCAATTCTACATAGTTATCGTCTTTGACTTCAGCAGTCAGTTGCATAGTTCTGACTCCTTTTATTATTGATTTGCATGATGAGCTTTGGTGGGCCCAAAGACATTTAAGTGTTTGCGCGCCATGGCGTCGGCTGCGCTTTCTTGCTTCAATTCTTTGAGCAAATCTGAGTATGCTCTCGGTAGTTCGTATAGCTGTCGCCGATCGCTAGCAGAGAGAGCCTCATAGGTGGGAAGAATCTCTTTGAGCATCTGTTCTGCTTCGACGCCCCGTTTATGTCGCTTGAGGAAGTGCGCATACTCAAGGGTGCATTCAACCAATTTGATTTTGGCATTGCGGTGATTTTCAGTGGCGGCACCGACGGCATCTTTGTAGAGCTTTTCAGCTTCTTCTACGTTGCCGGTGTGATCCAGGCTACGAGCCAAGTTTAGTTGGTGCACATAGGTGTCGGGATGGCGATCGCCTTTCAACTTTGTATGAATTTGCAGAGCCTTTTTGTAGGCATCAATGGCTTCAGCGTGTTGGTTTTCTTCTCCGTAGCACAGGCCCAGATAATGGTAAGCCTTGACTCTACCTTGAGCGTCATCCAACTTTGTATAGACCGCTAGTGATTGTTTGAAGTATTCAATTGCTTCTTTGTTGTAGTTGTGTTGGTAGTACATGGCAGCAATGTTGAAAAGATCTTGGGCTGTTTCTTTGTGATCTAACCCGTATGCTTTTTTGTCTATTTCTAGAGCTTCTAGATATAAGGCCTTGGCTTCATCTAGCCGCTTCATTTCGCCATAGAGATTGGCTAAATTTGTCAGTGTTATGGCCAGTGATGTTGCACTTTTAGCTTGTCGTTTGGTTTCGATTACTTGTTTGTATATCTTTTCAGCTTCAAGGTCGTGACCTGATTTGTGCTCAATCAGGGCCAGGTTGCCTTGTGTTTCTGCAGTTTTTTCGCTGCTTTTTCCTAGCGCTTTCTCTCTAATAGCCAGAGCTTTGAGCAGGCTCGCCCGCGCCTCATCATAGCGCTGCTGCTTTATGTAGAGGTGAGTCATCTGGTTAAGGGTTTCGGCCAGATTGAGCGAATTGTCTTTCTCGGACAGGGCGATGGCCTCTTGCCATTGTTTTTCAGCTTCGCTGTAGTTTCCGGCAATAAAGCTGGTCTCAGCCTGCTCCTCTTTGCTTTTCCAGTCAGTTGCTGTGTTAGCTGTATCAGTCTTGGTTTCAATTTCTGCGGCCTTGGCTGCCGCATAGTCGCTAGTTGAACTAAGAGCTACAGATATAGCTACAGATATAGCTACAGATAGGGATAGAGCCATTGTCGCCAGTGAAAAGCGGCGAATAATTTTGGGGGCGCTGGTCATTGGGCCTCGCACTATTAGATTAAGGTGATTGGAAAACTGTAGATTATGCGATCTGTGGCCCGCGGGGTCAATGCTTTCGAGCACGCAAAGCCGGCAGAGATTGTGCTAGGATGTCACCATACGTAGATATGGCCTTGGAGATTTAATCGTAGTGACCGGTAGTGATTTCTCTGATAGTTCTGGCACATCAAATAGCTCCGATCGCCGTTCGGCTGGTTTCCCTTCGCCTGCTGCTGATTATATTGAGCAGCGTTTAGACCTTAATAGCCTCTTGATTAAGCATAGAGAGGCGACCTTTTTCTTGCGGGTTGAAGGCGATTCAATGATTGGTGCGGGTATTCACAGCGGTGATTTAATTGTGGTTGACCGCTCACTCAAAGCTCAGCACAAAAAGGTCGTAGTGGCAGTGCTTGACGGCGAGCTGATAATTCGGCGCTTGCTAATTGACGGCGATAGCTTTTCGCTTGCTTCTGAAAATCCTGATTATCCACCTATTAAAATAACTGGTGATGCTAATTTCGAGATCTGGGGGACAGTCACCAATGTCATTCATGAACTTTAGGGTAGGTGTTTGAGGTGGCAGATCAGAAGCTTTTTGCCCTAATCGACTGCAATAACTTCTATGTTTCTTGTGAGCGTTTGTTCAACCCAAAGCTTGAGGGCAAGCCCGTAGTTGTGCTCTCAAATAACGACGGCTGCGTGGTTTCGCGTTCTAGCGAGGCCAAGGCCCTGGGTGTGAAGATGGGCGTGCCACTCTATCAAATTAATGCTCTGGTCAAAAGCGCTGGTATTGTCACTCTATCTTCCAATTATGCTTTATACGGTGATCTCTCTAATCGAATCATGAGTATTCTCAGCGGCTTTAGCCCGCATCAAGAGATTTATTCCATAGATGAGTGCTTTCTTGACTTTACCGGTATTCCCGATCGCTTGCATCTTGCTAGAGAAATTAAAGAGACAATCAAACAATGTGCTGGTGTGCCTGTTTGTGTTGGCATTGGCCCCAGTAAGACTCTGGCTAAACTTGCTAACTACACGGCCAAGACTGTCAGCGATTGCGGTGGAGTCTTTGATTTTTCCGCCTTGACTGAAGACGAGCGCGATCGTATTTTCGCAACTCTAAAAGCTGGCGAAGTTTGGGGAATTGGTCGCAAACTGGCGCAGAAGTTTGAGCAAATTGGCATCAACACTGTATTGCAATTGAAAGATAGTTCGCCAGAGCTGATGCGAAAGCAATTTAGTGTAGTGATTGAGCGGACGGTGCGGGAACTGCGTGGGCAGTCGTGCTTAGATATGGCTGAGATTGCCTCTGCTCGCAAGCAGATTGTTTCTTCTCGCTCTTTTGGCAAAAATGTTTTTGAGCTAGCTGATTTAGAGCAGGCTGTGGCAAGCTATATGGCTAAAGCTGCTTTGAAGTTGCGAGCGGATAGATCGCTGGCTGGGGCGCTTGAAGTTTATATTCGCACCAATAGATTTGCTGAAGGAAGCGAGCAGTATGCGCAGACCGCTACGGTTACTTTGAGTCATCCAACTGACGATACTATGGTCTTAATGAAGGCCGCTAGCAATGCTCTCAGGCAGATTTATCGCAGTGGTTACGCCTACCAGAAGGCGGGCGTTAGTCTGCTTGATTTGAGTAATGCAGATGAGAGGCAACTTTCGCTGTTTCAAACTGAAGCTGTCAATACTCGCTCTGAGAAGCTGATGAAGCTGATGGATGCGACCAATTCGGCCATGGGGCGAGGTACTTTGTACTTAGCGGCTGAAGGGCAAAATCACAGCTGGCAGATCAAGTGCAATTTTAAGAGCCCCGAATATACGACCAGTTGGAAGGGCTTAGCTGTGGCGCGGGCAAAGTAAGAAAATTGGCCAGTTAATGTAGCAAGGTCTTTTGAGCTGCTAAAGTATCCAAGCAGTAAATGATTCACTCGAGAAGTGATTCAGGCTGGTGTTTATTTTAGTTGAGGCTTTTTATTTGGCAACCCTTTCATCTGCTCCCCCTACCAAAGCAAGTTCAGTAAAACCAATTACGCTGCTGTTGATTGTTGTGTTTTTACTTCTCAACTGTTTTATGGCTTTTTGGTTTGCTTCGCCGTATTTTGCTGTTAACGATATTAGGGCTGCTGCGGCCAATGGCGATCAGTCTAAGTTATCGCGATTACTCGACTTGCCTGCCATCAAAGAGAGCATAAAAGGCCAACTGGTTGATGACCAAATTATTGATATGGCCGTGAGCCCTGCCGGTCTGACAAATTTATTCAATTGCAGCAATCTTGTCACTGGCAGCATTGGATTGGCTGGCTCTCAAGCTAATGTTGATGGTGCCGCCCGTTTGCAAACAGTGGGTGTTACCCCTGAAGTCGAGCCTAATTCAGTAAGCGCAAACGATTATGTTACTCTCGATCAGTTTGTTTCATACACTGGTCAAAAGTATTCTGGACAGGGCGTCAAGTTTATTTTGAAGCGCTCTGGTTTGTTTGGTTGGAAGTTAACGGGGATGGAATTTCAATCATCGCCGGTGGTGCATACACCTGTTTATGTGGTTGGTTATTTGACCGAAGAAGTGCCAGCCGGTATCAAAGACTTGCAGCTCTACGACCGCTTGCTGGCTGTTAATGACGAGCCGGTAGTAGATTATCCCGGTGCGGTTTTGCAGTTTAAGGCAGCTGGAAATTCTGCCAATATAGCTGTGCTCAGAGATGGTGAAATCAAATCGTTTGGTGTTAGTAAGCCATCTAGAGGCAAATTTGGTGTGATTCTTAGTGGCATGGTTTTCTCACCTAAGCCCGGAGTGGTAGCAACACCAGCAGCTTTAGACAAGAAGTACCTACTTGAATTAATGCAAAGCCAAGACCCAGCTGCTACAGCGGCCTTGATGCAACAGGGCCAAATGGTGCTATTGCAGCCCGGCAGCTTGGTGCTGAGTGGGCCGGCTATTGAGCTACCTGTGGGCAATAACAACGGTGTGCAAGTGTTTCTTGGTCATCTTTTAGAAGGTCGGGCTACTACGGGGCCACAAGGTCTTCCTGGGCGCAATTTTTGGATGTTGCTTTCTAACTTCCCGGAAAAACCACCAGAGCAGTAGAGCTAGTGCAAAGTGCTCTCGCTAATTGCTTGTGGCAATCTCGATTGGTTTCTCAATTGGTTTCTCAATCGCTAGCTCGCCGTGTAAAGCATAGGCGCTAGTGATTGGTGCTAGCTCTTTATTCGTTATATTTCTAACAAAGCAGATAACCTGGCCAATGCCGCTGATATTTAGTTTTTCGGCTGCGGCTTTGGATAGATCAATTACTCGTTTGCCTATGTAAGGACCTCTATCGGTGACTATTACTTCTACTTTTCTGCCATTGTGCGGATTGAAGATTAGAAGCTTAGTGCCAAATGGCAGTGTCTTGTGGGCGCAGGTAAGTTTGTGCATGTCGTATATGCCACCAGAGGCGGTTCGGCGGCCATGGAAGCTTCCTCCGTACCAAGAGGCTATGCCACCAAATAGTTTGTGCAGATCTTCGCCGCTTGAGGCGAAGGCAGGGGCTTCCAAGAATAGTGCGGTCAGAGCAAGGCAAGCAATTAAAATTTGGCGCGTCAAAGAGAACCCTTTAGGGCTGTGAAAATTAGTCATAAACGTTATCCAGTAAACAAATCATTCGAGAGCAAACAAAAAACTGTTTGTTTCTCGCTTGCATTCGACAGCCCGCAGTGGGCTTTGGTTCCGCTTGCTAGATTAATCCTGGCTAATGGTGCCGGTATTTATGCCTGTCTCTATGCCTGAGTTTAAGCCTGTATCTAGGCCTGTGTCTATGTTTCTAGGGCGTCTCGCACTTGGTCGATAATTTCAAGCACTTCATCGTTGCTTAGATGCGGATAAATTGGCAGTGACACTGTCGATTGGCTCAGTTTAGTAGCGTTCGGTAAGTTGTTGGCCTGGTCGGTTTCAACTTTATCTACGGGCACAATAGTCTCGATACAGGCCTGTTTTAGATAATCAATAACGGCAGCTGCTCTTTCAGTTTGAAGAATTGCTCCTTGCCTAACTGGGCTAGCGTTGGTGTTTTGATTGTCTAAAATGTCGAAGCCAGCTTCTTTGTAGGCATCATAAATATCTTCACGCCGTGCCATTAGTTTAGCTAGCTTTTCTAGCTGCACGCGTCCCATAGCAGCTTGCATGTCAGTGATACTGAAATTGAAGCAGGCGCTATCAGAGTTGTGATCTCTGTAGTTTCTAATTTTTTCAATCAGGTCAGTATGCCGTGAAACAAGCATGCCACCTTGGCCGCCAGTGCTAATTACTTTGTCTGTGCTAAATGAATAGACCGATATCTCGCCTACGAGGCCGACATTATTGAGATTTTTATCCACACCAATCTTGGCACCAAGCGCCTGCGAGCAGTCTTCTATTATTTTCAGTTCGCGCCCGGCTCGCAGCTCAAGTAATTTAGTCAGGTCAACTGGTAGGCCGAACATATGAGGAATAAGAGCGATGGTGGCATTGCTTTTAGCGGCAGCCGCGAGGTCGATGTTCGGCCCGTCGCTGTCAATCAAGACTGTTTTAGCTTTGGCTAGGGCAAGAGCGTTACGCAAACCCGATGAGTAGGCCGGGATGATTACTTCTTTGTTCTCAGCTTCAAGAGCCCAGAGAGCCAGATAGCGGGCTGCCGTGCCGCTCGATAGTGCTACAGCGTGGCCTTCTTCGAGGCCTAGAAACTTGCAAAACTCATACTCAAACTTGGCAATTTCAGAGCCGCTACCAACATAGCCTGAGTGGATCACTTTCGAAGCGGCTTGCTCTTCTTGTCGGCCCATGGTGGCCTTGCAATGCGAGATTATGTGAGCTGGAAGTTCGACTGGTTTGACGATCTTCTTTTTCGGTGGATTAGCGACCTTGATTTTTTTCTTTTTCTTGAGAGGTTTCATTTTGATGCTTTAGTTTGGTTGTATAGGGTAGCGCATGTATGACGATTTAAAATGTGTATATTGTCAGGAGTCGTCGATTTGCTTATATATTTCACTTTGGGCATTAACAAATCTTTCGCGCATTGCTCTTGTATAGGGGTTGTAGCGCTGCATGTCTAGAAAAAGCTGAAACTCGTCTTTGCTGACTTGTTCTGTAACTTCTTTGAGTTTTTGACTGCTAGTTGTGGCAACTTGGCTATCCGATAAGTGCATTTTACTCAGTATGCGTCCAACTAAGTGGGTTAGAGCCTGACTGCCTGCCATTTCTTCGTCGTGCTCTTCGGCTGTCATTTCAATTACTTTTAGTTGCTTTTCTGCGAAATAGTTTTTCCAGAATTTATAAGTTTCATCGCTGGCCCGAAATTGTTCGATGACAATGCGCTGACCAGATAGGCCAAACTGATTGACGCTATCGGGGCCAAATAGCGGGTGGCAGAGCATGGACTCGAAGTCTTCAGTCAATTCTTGCGTCAATATTTCTTTGGCGTGCACCTTAACTGAAAGTAGATCAATTATGAGTTTGCTCTTGCCCATAGTCTTTAAAATGCGAGCATGCTCATGCATGGTAGCGGCAAATTCTGAAATCGGCACACTATAAAAAATCACATCGGCTGCCAGAGCATCTTCTATGGTAACTGCTGGCACTCCTGCTTTTCTGGCTTGCTCTAGGGCTGCCTCTGATCGGTCATAAACTTTGACTGGAAAGTCTGACTTAATCAGTGAGGCCCACAGTTGACCAAAGCGACCGAAGCCAATGATGCTGACTTGAAATTGATTTTGAGTTTGATTCTGGCTCTGGTCTTTACTCTGTGGCTGGGTGGGTGTGCGTTTTTCCATTGACCTAAATCAAATTGATAGCAGCATGAGCCATGGTGACGATTTCATCTAGCCTCTTTGAGTGAGAGGGCTCGGTCAGCCTTGAATTGGTCAAATAAGTGAAGGAAACTCCACTAGTTGGATCAGCAAAGCTATAAGAAGTACCAACACCACCATGACCAAAAGCTTCAGCCGGGGCTGTACTGCCGAGGCCGCGAATAGTTGGTGTATTTCCTCGCACATGTACGCCCATAGCCCGATGCATCGGTGTTCCGAAGAAGTGGTCGATGCGGTCTTCGGTGTGGTTGCGGGTGGCATATTGCACCATATGCGGTGAGAGCAGTCTGGTGCCATTGAGAGAGCCTAAGCCCAAAAGCATTTGATAAAAAAGAGCAACATCAGAGGCGCTGGCATAACCCCCAGCGCCAGGCATGCCCGATTGATAGAAAGACTTTTTATCAAAGTTGATGTCGGTTAAATGATTGGTGGGCTCATTGGCGTCGGGGCAATAGTAGGCCCCAGCAAGGCGATGCTGCTGGCTCTCTGGTACGCCAACGAAAAAGTCGTGCAGTGCTAGGGGCTTCAGTATTTCTTCGCTAATAAATTGGCGAAAATCTTTTTTTGTTATGGCTTCTATCAATACTGCTAGTACCCAGTGGGCGGCATAAGAGTGGTAGAAGACTTTGCTGCCTGGTTCAAAATCAAGTTTGAAGTCGCAAACTGATTGGCTCAACAGTTCGTGATCAGCCCAGGCTTCTTCTGGCACCATAGCGTTGGGAAAGCCAGCTTGGTGGGTGAGCAGGTGATAGGCGGTGAGGTTTTCTTTGCCGTGTTTGGCAAATTCTGGAATATAGAATGCCACGGGTGTGTGCAAGCTCAATTCGCCGCGCTCGGCCAGTATCCAGATGGCGCAAGATGTAATTGGCTTAGTTTGAGAATAGAGCAGCCAAAGTGTGTTGCTATCAGCTTTCTGGGCTGGCATTTCATTTGTGGCTAAGCGGGCTTGGCCAAAGTTGCCACTAACTACTACCTGGCCATGACGGGCGAGGGCTATCGCGGCGCCGGGATATTTATGGGCAGCGACATCGTCTTCAAGGCGTGCAAATAGTCGGGTTATGCAGTCAACGTCGAGACCTGCTTGCAGCAGGTGGCCTCTATCAATGGTATTAGACTCAATAGTTTTCATAGTCAGTAATTGTAGCTTTCTTCTTCTTGTACTTTTTTACTTTTGCCGCTGGAGTCATTTGCGGCCTGTCAAGAAGCCTGCTATCTCTTGCTCTGCCTATTTCACGAGTTTTTCACCCCGGCCCTGTTAGTTTCTTAGACACTTATCATCTGCCTTCTGCTCAGAATTTTCATCAGAACTTCGCTCACACCCTTTCTATTTACTAGGTTCCAAAGTGTCAAGAGAAGCCATCGATTCAGTCGAAAATCGCCGCCAGCGTGTTGATACACCTAGCAACGATGCTCTGCAGCCCTATCGCTTGGACCAGCCCAATAGACTGCTGGGTAATGGCTTTAATCTGCCAGACAAAGGCGCCCTGAATATTCCTAACATATGGAAGATCAACGGCAACGATGGTATTACCCAAGACTTCAGGCCAGACAAGGCCGCCAAGGGTGGTCACGACCATGTCGTCTCCAACAGCGACACCCTCTGGCGTATTGCCAAAGATTCCCTCACTGCCAATGGCGATCATGCTTCTAATACTCAGATCTCTAAGCGCATTCAATCAATTATCAAAGCCAACCACGAGGAGCATCCCCGCTTGGGCCGCAATCCCCATTCCCTTGCGCCTGGAATGAAGCTGCACATACCCGATCATGATGGCCCTCAGCAGCCAGGTAGAGCTTCTCGCCGTAATGAGCGCAATGAGCGCGGTGATGAGAGCGGAGAAAGACATAGAGGAGAAAGAAACGGAGGGCACAGACAGTATCGTACTCACCGAAGAGATCAGAGTAATACAGAACACGGCGATGGGGAGAAGCCAGCCGAGCGGCAGCCGAGAGCTAGAGATCGCCAGCGGCCAGAGGGCGACAGACCGGCGGATGACCGCACTGATAAAGGAGCTAACGAAGGGGATGGCGGCTCACTGGCCAAGGCCATGAAGCAGTTTGGCCACGATTTGGCCGATGCTGCCAAGCGCATTGCCCATAGGTTAGGAACGATTGGTGATTGCGCCAAGGGGCCGCGGCTGACTTTTAAAGAGCTAGGGTTCCATTTGCCACCAGCTATTGCCACAGAACAAGGGCGTATGCTCAAAGAGAGTGGCTTGTTTCATGAGGTGCCTCGTGATGAAGTGCGGCCTGGAGACTATGGTGTGCGTGATTGGAATCGCCATGTCACTAAGCGCCATGGTGGCGTTAACAAGGGTGATTCTTTCATTGTCACCGCCGTCAGTGCTGACGGTTCGCTCAAGGGTGCAAACGACCATAATTTCAATGTTCCAGAAGACGGTGGTCGCTACCGCAATTTGCGCTTCATGAGACCAACTCCTGAGTTCTATAGACGCTATGGTGGCAATATCTAGAGTAAGATAACCTTGCTGATTGAGGTTGTCTTGATGTCTAATTTCGCTAGGGTTGCTGGAGCTTTGTTCGCAGCCATTTTTGTTTGTTCTCTGGCGCTATTGCCTGCTTGGGCAAAACAATATGTGGTTGAGAACTTCAATCATGCCGGACCAATGTTGCCGACTATGAAAGATGGACAGGCTCTCGTCTCGGCCATGTGCGCTGATGCTCAGAAGCTCAATGATTATTCGCTCGTATTTGAAACTATTACTTTCAAGAAAGGCGAAACTGTTTCTGAAAAAGGAAATTTGTATTTCAAAAAGCCAAAGCTTATGCGCTTAGAAGAAATTGGTGATTACAAAAAGGGTTCAGTGGCTGTTCTTGGCAGAGATGGCAAAGTGCGTGCCCATGCTGGTGGATTGATCAAGTTTGTCACTTTGACCATGGACCCTTCCGACAAGCAACTCAATGCGGCCAATGGTGATCGCATGGAAGATTCCGATTTTATTTCGCTCAGCAATGTCTTGCGTGATCGCCTTAAGCAAGGCCAGCTGGCTCGTGTCAGTGATAAACCTGTGGCTGCACCGGGGGTGGGGCAGCCGACCTTGGTGCTTGAGATTTTTAAAGCAAGTGAGCCAAAAGTTGCATTGAAGCGCGTTTTTGTTGATCCCAAAACTAATTTGCCTGTTCGCTGGGATGATTATGATTACAAAGAACCATGCTCAAGTACTTGGAAGAATGTCAAAACCAATATTGGTATCAGCGATGAATTGTTCAAGATGTAGATTCCGGTAACATTGTCATTGGGTCATATATACACACGCACACGATACTGGAAGAGACAGTTTGATATTTAAAGACTTCACCAGTGCCTTATTCACTCCAACAGTTTTGATTGCTGGCTCTGGCTATCTCGTAGATATGTTTGATCTTTTCTCCTTTAACATGCTCAGAGTTAAGTCGTTAACGGCACTGGGATTGAACAAAGATGAAGTGACTTCGATTGGAGTCAATATCATCAATGCGCAGCTAGCCGGATTAATGGTAGGTGCTTACATCTGGGGCCGGCTTGGAGATCGCTTCGGTCGCAAAAGAGTTTTGCTTGGTAGTATTCTGCTCTACTCGATAGCTTCACTGCTGACAGCCTTTGTCCAAGATTCCTGGCAGTATGGCTTGTTGCGTTTTCTAACTGGGATAGGTCTGGCCGGAGAGTTGGGGGCTGGAATAACTCTCATATCAGAAGAGTTTTCTGATAAGAGGCGGGGACTGGGCGTGGGTATTTTTATCATTCTTGGATTTGTTGGGGTACTACTAGCCTCGGCATTGGCACAAAGCATCGACTGGCGCGGCTGTTACCTCGTTGGGGGCCTATTTGGATTTTTGCTGCTTGTTCTAAGATATCGCTTGCAAGAGTCGACACTATTTGAAAAAACGCGCAATGTCGCTGGGCTTAGCTATGGTGGCCTGAAGCCAATATTAGTCAATCCGATTTTGAGAAAGAAATTTCTACTGGGAATTTGTCTGCTCTTGCCCACGGTTTTCATTCCGCAAATAGTATGGAGTCTGTCTCCAGAAATAGCTCTCGCTCGCGGCATAAATGGAGTAAATCCAGCGACAATACTAGGCTTTGGCTATTGCCTTGTGATATTGGGAGACCTGTTGGCTATATTTTTAGCCGAGAAATTTGCTAGCAGAAAACGTGCGATCGCAATATTCGCTAGCGCTGGAACTGTGTTCTTTCTGCTATTTCTCTTGCTACCTTATCATTCTGCCAACGCCTACTATTTCTGGAGCAGTATGCTTGGATTGGCCTTTGGCACTTGGGTAGTCGGCTCAACTATGATCGCTGAAATGTTCGGCACCAATCTGCGTGCCACTGCTGCTACCACCATTCCTAACTTTTGCAGGGGCTGTGTGATCTTCATGAATGTCTGCCTTATGTGTCTAAAGCCCATGGTTGGTATAACTTCGGCTGTAGCTATTGTCGGGGCAGTTGTTTCTATCGCTTCTGCGATTAGCATCTATCTGTCAAAAGATACCTATGGCATGGATTTGACTTTCGTCGACAGCTGATTGGCTTGTCGGTTAATTTTCCTGGTAACAATTGTTTCAAAATTCAAAGATCTTGACTAGTGTTTGGCCTCGCGGATAGTCTCTTGGGTAAATGGTCTTATGACCATTAGCAAACCGCAATTCCCATTGCCATATCAGCTGGCTCTAATTGTCTTCGTGTGGTTGGCGCTGTCGCCGCTTGTGGCTTTACCGCTATACCAAAAACTACTGTTTTTTCCTGAAGTCTGCCAGGCTGATAGTTTAGTGCCGCATTTCGAACCTCTTTCGAAGTTGTGCTCTTCAATAAAAATAGTCAATTTCAAAAGTGCGAATAACAATCAACTCGCTGGTTGCTTCCTCGTCCTAAATCCATCGGCGCCAGTTGTCCTTCTTAGTCACGGTAATGCTGGCAACTTAAGTCATCGCACTATCTTGGCAGAAGCACTTCTCCGGGCTGGCTTCTCGGTGTTCTTGTATGACTATCAAGGGTATGGCTGTTCGCAGGGCAGTCCATCTATCAGAGGTGTCGTTGATGATGCCTTAAGTGCTTATGATTATTTGGTTACTACTGAGCAAGTTCCTTCATCTAAAATTGTTGCCTATGGTGAGTCACTTGGCTGTGGAGTGGCTGCCGAATTGAGCAAGCTTCGCTCGGTTAAGGCAATTGTCTTGCAGTCTGGCTTTCCTTCACTGATGTGGGCCGCTCATGATCGCTTATGGTTTACCTGGCTCTATCCTCAGTCGTGGTTTCCAGATCTTGACTGCATTTCAGCTGTTAAGAATAAAGACCATGCTCCGCTATTGATAATTCATGGAACGGAAGATGCGGCCTTCTCTGTGTCTTATGCCAGACTAATTTTCGAGAAAGCGAGTGAACAAAAAAGACTAGTGATTATCAAAGGCTTAAAGCACAATGTAGATTGGAATGACCTGGCTAAGCTACAAACAGCGTTGACTGATTTTAGGTTGTCTCTATGAGTGATGAGCCTCTGAGAGTAGAAACAAAAGACGAGAGTATTCAGGCGATGCTTGCCTCGATGTCTGCTGGACGCCTGGGCACATTAGCTTTCAATTTAGGAGCAATCGCTTGGATTGGTCTCAATCTCAATTTCCAAAACTTCTCAGCTGTCTATCAGCCCGGTTGCTACATTTCACCCAATGTTCTCAATGTACTTTCTGCTTTTGTATTGTTATACAGTGGATACTTGGCTGGCTGGGCGATTTGTAGGGGCAGTTTGTTTCCTGCCATAATTACTCTCACGTTTATCTACAGCATGGTGGCAACGCTGATTCGTATCTTCTTATGATGTCGCCTCAAGCCAGATAACCAGTGCATCTTTGGCTGAGTTCATAAACCAAGCAGTATCATCGTCGACATTTTCCTGCTCGCTGGCTAGAAGTAGTTTTTTCTCCCAGGTATTCATGACCTTTTCTGTTGTCACGTCTTCGGCGCGCAGCCCTAGTATGAGGCAAGCTTTGCGAATTTCAGGGGGAATCGGATGGCGACTTTTGACGTTACTCATCGAGGGTCTCCTTTGCTCAATTCTTACTGAGCAACTAGATCTAAAAGGGCTTGTTTACCGACGCTGCCAATCAGACGACTCTTTTCCTGGCCGTTTTCAAACAGAATAATGGTCGGTATCGACTGAATCTTGTAGGTCTTAGATAAATTTGGATTTTGATCAACGTCGACTTTGAAGACAGCAATATCTGGCTGGTCTTCGGCGAATGCCTCTATCACCGGTGCCATCTGATTACAAGGGCCGCACCATGGTGCCCAAAAGTCTACGACTGCTAGTCTGTTTGTTTGTAAGACGTCGGCAGTAAAGGTACTTTCTGTTTGGTTTTTCACAAGCTTCAACATTTGCTTCACTCCATTAGTTTTGTTTGTTTGTTTGTTTATTGGTTTGTTTGACTGCCAATAATCTAGTTGCTGGCTAAAATCGGTTCGTTGCCTGGCTCAGTAATTGGATTAGTTATAGGACTAGCTATTGGACTAGTTATTTGATTATTGGTTGCTTCGTGGCGAGCCAGCCATTGTTCTATGTGGCCAAATGTCTGGGAATTGGTTTGCCCTTCTTCTAATATCAAGTGTTCTGATTGGTCTACTAGCAGAAGATCTTTGTCTTGGCTAGCAAGCTCGGTGAAGAGTCGCACGGTGCCAGAGAGTTTGACCAGGCGATCATTGGTGCCTTGAAGAACAAGCACCGGGGTATCTTTGATTTGTTTAGCTACTTTGTGATTGTTGTGCATGAAGCGTGAGAAGGTAATGAGCTCACCAGTGCTGACCGTAAGTCTGGCCCTTGGGTCGTGCTGCCATTCTTCTCTAAGGGCTTCGTTTCTGGTGGCTTGGGCAATCAGTCGTTTGCTCAGGTTTATGTGGCCGCCGCCGCCAAGCAAGTTGCGCACTGCTAGATTTAGCGCTGCTCGTTTTGCCCGGTAGCGCTCTGCTGCTGGCACTGAAGCGATTACGCCATCAACCAGGTTGGGGTTTTGGGCGGCAGCTTTGAGAGCTAGAGCCGCTCCCATTGATTCGCCCAAGAGAAAGACAGGCGTGCCAGGGTTTTCTTGGCGCAGAGTTTGCAGAGCTACCTTGACGTCGCTAAGTGTCTTATTCGGATTGAACTTCGACTTTGTTATAGATTCGCCAGCTTTTTGTGACCAGCTGCCGAATCCGCGCACGTCCATGGCATAGGTGGCTACACCGATGCTTTGTAGCTGTTCTGCCAGGGCCTGATAGACGCATTTGTGTAAGCCGAAGCCGTGTAGGGAGAGCACAATTGCTTTTTGCTCGCCTTTGGCAACACGCCATTGGGCAATTGATTCAACGTGACTGTTGCCCAGGCTGTAAGTTATGACGTTACCAGAGTCGTAAGTGCCCTCTTGGTGAAGATTGCTTGCGTGGGCAGAGGAAGCGCTGAAGCTGCTTATGGAGAGGCCGAGCAATAATGCCAGTGAATTGAAGATTCGTTTCTTGCCGTTCATGACTGCCTCGTTTATCATCACTGCTTAGATTAATCGGTCACTTTTGACCGTCGTCCGTACTGATTCCATATTAGACCGGTCGTCTACAAAGTGTCAACCCCTCCCCCAGGATTTGTTCATGAGCCGTATTCTCGTGGTTGGCTGTGTTTCGTTTGACACAGTGCATTTGGAGCTTTCTGGCTCAGAAAAAGATTTAGATTCTGCTTTAGGTTCAGATTCGCCTTCTCCTTCAGCCTCGTCACCTGTTGCCAGGCGCACAATCAAGACTATTGGTGGAGCCGGTCTATACACGGCCCTGGCGGCTGCCAAAGTCGGAGCCGAGGTCACTCTATTTGCGCCAAAGCCTTCCCCTATGCCTGATTTGCTCAAGCCAGTAGAAGCTATGCTCACTTGGGTCGGGCCTGAGATCGAAATTGAGCAGATGCCAACCCTTGAAATTGTTCATCACGGCCACGACCGAGCCACTCTCCTTAATGCCTCTTGGGGAGCTGAGCATCTTCTTCAGCCAGAGTCTTTGCGGCAATTGGTTGATACTCATTTTGACATTACTCATATAGCCGCACTGAGCGGCCCAGCTAGACAGCTCGAGTTTATGACCTTCCTTAAAGCCGTTAAGGCCAATCAGGTCATTTCAGTTGGCACTTATGCCCGTGCCATAGCTGCTGACAGCGCTACTGTTAAAGAGCTTTTGGCTGGTAGCGATGCTTTCTTTATGAACAAGAACGAAGCCAATCTCTTGTTCGGAGAAGGTGCCATCGTGCCCAAAGAGTATCAGCTAATCTTTGTCACCACTGGTGGTGATGGTGTTGATCTCTATACTGCTGACTCTGAAAATAGTGTGCAGTTTGAGCAGGTCGAAGCCGAGCAGGTAGACGTGGTCGACCCCACCGGAGCTGGCGACTCTTTCTGTGGGGCAGCGCTTGCCGGTCTGACTATCTACATCAATCCAGTGGCCGCGGCTCAGGTCGGTGCCCTTGTAGCATCGAAAAGCATAGAGTACGAAGGGCCGTCAATCTACTTTATAGAGGAGTGAGGCTTATGCTCTTTGTTGTATTGAAGACGGTTTGCCTTCAGGGCTTTCAGTATGCTAATTAGATTCTCGTTTTCTGGAATATGTGTCTTAGGGTAGTGGAAATTAGTGAATATCCACTGACCTTTGACGAATTTCACTTCTGGTATTACTGCTGGATCTTTGCCTTTTTTGCCAGAGGATAAGTCAAACACCTCCACCCAATAGCATTTGTCTTTAGGAATTACTTTGCCAGCAAGGTAGCGCTTTGGCGTGTCTTGGCCGTTGATATAAGGGTCAAAATCAAGGCCGACAATTTCATCAGTCACTTTCGCTGATGCAGCCAGGTCTTCCTTTAGCATAGCTAAGAGTGTTGGGCTGAATGAGCTGGCTCTCTCTTTGAGAATGCGTTGGTCGCTAGGCACCGGCACATTTTTTGTCATTTGAGGAATGTACCAGGTGTAGAAAGATTGGACGAAACCTTTGGCGCTGAGAGCTGACTGCGCTTGGGCACTTGGTATTGCTACTAGTGCCAACATTATAGCGATAAGACTCATAGTGAGGCCGGTGGTGCCAATTTTCTTCCTTGTACTCACGGTTATCTCCATGCGCTTTTTAAAGTGGTTATTCCAGTTCGATGTGGCCGTTTAATTTCAGCCACACAAGTAAACTTCCTGAGATCAAAATCATGACCAAGATACAGATGTAATAGCCAGAGGCCGCGTGCACTTCTGGTATGGCGAAATTCATGCCATATATGCCTGCAATTAAACTTGGTGGCAGTATTACAGTGGCAATTATAGTCAAAAGAGTTGTAGTTCTGTTGGTGCGCAGGCTCAGGCCTGAGACATAGACATCCATGAGATTGTAAGACATGGCCCGATAAGTTTCGAACAAGCGAATAACTGCGGCCGCTTCGTCTTTGCGATAGCCGATTTGAATTTTGCCTTTTTCGCTCATCAACGGATTTTGCGAACGTTCGAGAGCCAGTAGAACAGTTTCAATCGGCCAGACTTGATTGAGAAAAATCCAAATCAGCTGTTGGGCGCGGTTAATTAGCTCTAGTTCTTCTTTGCCTGGTTTGAGAATGATTTTGTTCTGAATTTCTTCAAGCCTGGTGCCGCCAAGCTTGAGCAGCTCAACATAGCTGTTAAGGACGTCTTGAATCAGCTCGGTAGCTAATATGTCGACACCATTGTTGGCAAAGTATGGCCCTTTCTCTTGCAGCTTATGGCTGACCATGGTGAAAGCGCTGTCGTGGCTAAATTGTCTTGTAATCAAGACTTTCTCGGCCATGAAGAAGTTGATGCTTTCTATGGCGTCAACTTTCTCTGTTATGGATGGGCGAGTGAGAGTCCAGAATATGCCGTTGTGAAAATCTTCGTAGAAAGAGTCTTTGTGCGGGCCGCGCAGCAATTTCTTTTGCTCATCGGTGAGGTCGAGAAAGTCACTCAAGTGCTTCCAGAACTCGTCGCCTAATGAACCTGACAGGTGCAGCCAGACAAAGTCTTTTTCGGCCCGCTTAAGCGCCAGATCTTCAAAGTCAAAGAAACCAGCTTCTGCCAGGCCATCTTGATCCATACAATGGAGCTTAGTACGCAGTTCCAGGGTATCTGGTAGGCAGGGTTCAAGAGCTAGGGTTTTCTGCGAGAAAGCCAATCTTCCATGGCCAAATGGCAATTCTTTCACTGACATCCTCAATTAAGGGGCGAAGTGAAAATATAATGGCAGAAAAATGCTCCTGACAATTATTGTCTGCGATTACCAGGTGGCTACGAAGCCATCGCGGCGGCTCATCATTCTTTGTAGATATTGTTGCGAAACTGGCTTGAAGTGCTGGGTGTTCTTTCTATCGGGATCGCCCAGTATGTATTGGCCGTTGGCATCGCGTCCAGCGATATAAATGTAGTGTGGATTGCCTGTATGAGGGTTGATTACTTTAGCAACGGCAGAGTGGCCTTGGGCTAGCTCGCGATTGAGGTCGCGCATGGCTTGCTCTCCGACATTGCCCATGCCATAGCTGTATGGTTTGGCCTCTAGGCCGGTTTGTCTCATTTGGCCAGCTAGGGTTTCTAGTGTTCCTCTGTAGCCGATGCCATTTGTTTTAGTGAGATCTTTCATTGCCTGGGTCTCGCGACCGTGTTGCAAAGGACGACCGAGGCGGTGATCGGCTTTGGCCATACCAACAGCGAATGCCGCGCAGCTATAGCCGTCATCTTGGCGGGTGTAGAACTTAGAGATATCATTAACCGAACGAACCGCACCTGGATTAACGTCAGTTCTATTGTCAGATCTTCCGTCCTGGTTGTCTCCTTCTCGGTTTCTCCAAGGAATGATTACTGGTTCTCTGGGTTTCTTGTCTGTCTGTTGCGGTTGCTTTTCTGGCTCTGCGGGAAAATCAGGACGGGATCTTGGGATTGGCACATTTTCTGGCAATGTAGTTCTACTGTCTGGAGCGACATCTTGCCTGGGTTGTGGTTGCTGATCTCTTTTTGGCGTCACTTCAGGCGTTGGATTGTTTTCGCCGTTTGGCTTCACTGCCTGATTGGGCACGACAGCTTCTTGGCTAAATTTCGAAATGGTGCTGTCTTTTTCGTTGGCTGTCCACCAGTCACCGCGATAGTCAGCTTTGCTGCCATTCTTCTTGCGTTGTTGTTCAATCTCGCCATTACGCTCGACGCCGCGTAGAACAGGATGAGATTTGCCCTGGGCATCAGTGGCTGAAAGTTGTAGTAAATGTACGTCTTTGCCGGCTTCAAGGCTGGCAATTTCAAAGTTGCGAGGCTTGCCGCCATCATTTAATGTGACGTGAACACGGCCATCTTTGCCTTTTTCAGAATCTTTAAAGATGGTTGCCATGGCGTCCATCTTTTGTTTGATGGTGGCATCGGGCGACTCTAGCGACTTCTTGGCGTTCTCAAGGCGCTGCTCTTTGGTCAGTTCTGTTGGTTTTGTTTGATCACTTATAGGCGCGACTCTATCTGTACTTGCGGCTGGTTGCTCGCCTGGCGTCGTTACCTTGAAATCTTGCCAGCCCTGCAGGGTGAGTTTGGGTATCTCGCTGGTAAGTTTGCCAGGGTCGGCTGGCGTGTATTGTTTGAGCAATTCCACTCTGTCAACGTTCGAAAGGGTGCTGTCGGCAGTACCTTGGTTTGCGTCCAGGCCCTTTTCTGGGATTGATGTTTGCTGGTCTAAGGGTTTAGTGGTCATTGGTTGCCTCGGACAAATGCAAGAGTGAGTTGTTGCTAACGTAGAGATAGTATGACTTCGACCGTGAAAAAGACGTGAAACATTGACCCACTTTGGTTTTAAGCTTTTTGGTTTGTCCTTAACAAATTTCTGGCCTATCGAGTAAGCTAACTAGAGTCAAAATTCAATTGGGGATGTCATGTCGCTTCAGAAAATCAAGGATGCCATAGCTAATCAGAAGATGATTTGTCCCGAGTGCAAGAAACCAATTCAGAAATGGGAAAAGTATGCTGAAACAATTGATGCTGTGCGCGATGGTTTCAACATAATCGAAATCGACTCGAACGCTTCAAGAGTGACACTCACTTGTGGCAATGCTCCCTGCGCTTGGAAAGAACGGTCTGAATATTGGATCGAATACATTATTGAGTAGGCATTACTAAAAAGGCATTTTTGTTTATTCCTGAAAGCGAAAGTTCTAACAGTTCATTTGTATGGATGATATGCGCTAGTCGTGACCGACTGGTGACTGGCTCTTAATTTCGCGGTTTGGTGTCGGAGCCAAATTTTTGTGGCCGCTGGTCATAGAAAGCAATCTCGATTGCCATGGCGGCGCCGCCGCCTGCTGCGGCCAAGAAACATAAGATAGCAAGGCCAGGATAGCCAAATATTGTAAATCTAGTCGAGACTTGCATCAGTAGGGCCGCGCCAACTATTAGTGCGGCGAGAATGAGCGCTAGGCTGACTCGGTTTGCCAATTTTTGAAAGGCATCTACTAGCAAGGGCTCATCAATTACTTTCACCGTGAGTTTGTTGTTGGCGGCAAGATCGAGAATCTTGTTGATGTGCGAGGGGAATTTCTCGGCAAAGTTCTTAGCTTCTAAAATGCTTGTGAACAGGTGGCCTGGTGAGACATCCTTGAACATGCGCTGCTGCATGATCTTAGCGGCGTGTCGACGAACCGAGGCATTGGGGTCGAAAGCTGGAAAGAGCGTACGGCCCACTTGATCGAGATTCAATAAAGTCTTGCCCAGCATTGTCAGCTCGGATGGCACACGAATGCCGCAGTCGCCCGCTGCTCTTGTAATATCGAGCACCACTCGACCAATTTGCATTTGTTCAATATTTTCACCGCCACTGGTTTGGACTAAGTCGGCAATTTTTTTGCGACAGGCGGTTTCGTCAAAATCGTCTCTGCGAGTACCAATGTCTATGGCCGTATCCGCGGCTGCATCAGAGCGCCCCTCACTGATGGCCAGTATCAGTTGCAAGAGTCTACCCTGCATTGATGGCGTTAGGTAGGCAACCATGCCCAGATCAAGCAGGCCGATTTTGTTTTCTTTGGTAAGTAGAACATTGCCCGGATGAGGATCTGCATGGAAGAAGCCGTCTACTAGAATTTGTTGAAGATAGGCTGCAAATGCCTCTTCTGCTAATGCTTCGCCATCTATTTCGAGCAATTCTAGAGCGGTGACATTGGTGATTTTTTACCATGGATGAATTCCATGGTCAGTACTTTTGATGAACTGAAATCATTGATGGGGGCTGGTACTACTATGCTTTCGAAAGCACGCAGATTGTGTTTCATGGTTTCAAGATTATGAGCTTCTTTGCGATAATCTAACTCGGCAAGAATGCTCTTACTAAATTCCTCCAGCATCAAACCATATTCATAGCGCTTGCCTGCTTCAGTGTGAGCATCGTAGAAGTCGGCTATATCAGTTAGTATGTGTAGATCTTGAATGATACTTTCGCGAATTCCTGGCCTTTGTACTTTCACTGCTACTTCTTTTCCATCTCTCATCACCGCATGGTGAATCTGACCTAGCGAAGCCGCTGCTACAGGTACTTGATTGAATTGCGAGAAAGCTTTCGATAGCCGCACACCTAGCTCAATGACTGGAAAAGAAGCAGTTCGTTCCATTTAGCTGAAAATTCTCACTGGACACCGAAATTGCTGCGCATACTCTCTTCTAAGGCTTGCATCTCAGCTATCTTGTTGAAGCGGGCATTTTGTAGCTGGGCAATCTCTTGATTGATATCTTGTCTGGCAGATATGTCGGCGGGGCTGATTGTATTTAGTAATGAGTTAAGTTCTTCCAGGCGACTGTTGATAGTGTCTATTTGAGCTTGCAGCCCAGCTATGGCGTTTTCGTAAGCGGCGATATCTTGGCTATAGTCGTAACCAATGTCTTGAGCGCCCCGGTAGAGATTGCTTTTGGCTCCGCTGCGACATAATTCACCCGGTGCTGCAATAAATTCGTCCAGACCCCAGGCTGAGGGCATGATACTGCCGTGGCCAGTGGTTATGCCCCTGTCTCTTTGTCCCATAATGCCAGCGTCGATGCGGTGGCTTTGATCAAAGCCGAAATAGGGTGGCGGGGTTCTGATTCCTTCATCACCGTATATTGCTTCGGCCCTTCCCCCAGCTTGATAGACGAAGCTGTCGAGTTGGCAGGGTGGCAGTTGATTGAGGCGTTGGGCAATTTGCCGACTAGCCTGTTGAGCATGAGCCTGAGGAGCTGTAATTGTAGTAAGTTGCAGGACTAGAATCAGTGACCAAGCCACTGCGGTTGCTGCCCGACGAAACCAAGATTTGGCTTTCATAGGTGACCTGCTTGTTAGGGTGGGGGATGCAAGAAGAATATTCGGAAGTCGTGACCGACTGGTGACCTCCGTAAGAAAGACGTTAGTGAAACAGTCGAGCAAGATTAATTAGCTGCGTAATCACCACACTGACAGGGGTCCTTGCTGGTTGTCAGCAAGTGTGGTCTCCACTAACATTCTTGTCAGCTAATCACATCTAATTAATTTAAATTGCTGAAGGAGGCACTTCTTGGCAGTATCCGACGAACCTAAACAAGTCTTTCTTGGTGGAGCTTGCGGTCTGACTACTTGGCGCACAGATATCACTATTCCTCTAATGGAAGCCGCCGGGGTCACCTATCACAATCCCCAGATGCCGCTAGGCGCCTGGAAAGAAGACGACCAGTTCGACGAAATGCGGCGCAAAGATGAATGTCTAGTGCAGTTGTTTGTCATTAATGGTGATACCAGAGGTGTGGCCTCTGTTGCCGAAGTCGCTTACTTAATTGGTGCGCGCAAGCCGGTAGCCATAGTTATGGAAGATATAAAAGCCGACGCCAATGTCTATGGTGCGATTGTTGATTCAGTGCAAGCTGATGATCTCAATCGCGGCCGCATCTATGTTAGAGCCATGGCCGATCGACATAATGTGCCGATCTTCACCGATATTGCTGAAGGAACTAAGCATTGCATTGCTTTAGTTAAGAGCTTAGAAGGATCTCTCACACTGTCTCAGGTAAACGCTGCTCTGAGCGAAGTGAAATTTGCTAATCATGTCTTTCAGTCAGAAGAGACCATGGGTGGCTTCCATATATGGATTACGGCGATGGAGAAGTGCACCTATACAGGCGAGCCATCTTTACAGGAGGGGCGGCGCTGGTTTGTCTCGACTGGCTGTACGCCATCAGATGTAGTGCGTACTGCATTTAAAGCTGTGGCCACTTGGGCTGAGCATGAGACTCGAGAAGAATTTAAATATAAGGGTGTGCGGGTTTTTAGCCCCCATTTAGAACTGAATAATTTGGTTGCTCGGGGAGCTGGTAAATCACCTGGTAGTAATTCTTTCGAAGAGGCTCCAGATAAGACTCCGACAAGTGTATCGACCAGCCAAAAGTCTGGTCAACCGTGCTCAGTCTAGGTGTAGTTTGAGTAGATTTTAGGTGAACACAACGCAAGAGCTTCCAATAGTTGATGCCAGTGCATATTTTGCCGCTCGATTGCAGGGGGCAAAAGCTAGTGCTGAAGCACTGAGATTGGGCCGCCAAATTAAAGAGGCATGCCATTCAGTTGGCATGTTCTATCTTGTTGGTTACGATATTGATCAAGCGTTGATCGATGGTGTAATGCGGCATTCTGCGCAGTTCTTTGCTAGCAGCCAGAGCGATAAAGATGCTATCTCTATCAAGAATTCGCCTCAGTTTCGTGGTTATGGTCTACTCAAAAACTATCGTGATTGGCGAGAGCAGATTCATATTGGAGTTGAGAGTTCTTTTGCTGAGTTGAGCGATACAGTGCCTTCAGTTTACTGGCAGCTCTGGGGCAAGAACCAGTGGCCCGCTTCAACCGATAGCGGCGAGTTCAAGTCTTGTGTTTTAGATTATTTTGCGGCAGTTGAATCGCTGGCGCGTACTCTATTGAGCTTACTGGCCGAGGCCTTAGATAAGCCAGCTGACTTTTTCACTGAGCGCATGAAAGATCGGCCCTATCTCTTGATGAAGGCTATGTCTTATTTGCCCCAAGAAAAAAAAGACGCTGATGCTTCTTCTCAAATGGGGGTGACTGCCCATTGCGATTGGAGCTGGCTGACTTTTCTCGTACAAGATGATGTTGGTGGCTTAGAGGCGCAAGACATTGATGGCAATTGGCGCAAGGTCAATCCTCTGCCGCGTTCAATTGTGGTCAATACCGGTGAATTGCTTGAAATTGAGACTGGTGGCTACCTTCGCGCTAGTCCTCATCGGGTTATTAATGAGCGCATTGATCGTCAGCGATATTCTGTGCCTGTATTTATCAATCCCGCTCTTGATGCTCCGATTTTGCCGGGTGCTAACAGTTCTGATTGCGTGCCTGCCGCTCATGGCGAAGCCCATGTGCACAAGGTAATAAGACCAGGCACGACACTTGCTTCTTTTGTTTTTGGCGATAGCGAATTCGAGCGCAAAGCCAATGGCGTTTGGTGTTATGAACCAGAATGTGTTTCGGCTCTATAAATGCTTGGCTCTAAAACTTAGTCTTTTATGGGGCGACCGGGATAAGAATGAACTGTCGGTGCTAAGTTTGGATCTAACGCCACTCTTTCATCAAAGACGAAGCATTCGCCTTGCCAGTGGTCACCACCAACTTTTTCGAAATAGCCCAAAATACCGCCCTGCAGTTGATAGACATGGGGAATGTCAATCTCGGCCATGTATAGAGCTGCTTTTTCGCAGCGGATACCGCCTGTGCAGAATGAAACGATAGTCTTGTCTTTTAGATCTGACTGTTCGCTGACAGTCTGCTTTATGGCATCAGGAAATTGACTGAAGCGCTCAATATCAAATGCCAGTGCATTGGTAAATGTGCCCATCTCAACTTCAAAGCCGTTGCGTGTGTCTAGCATTACTACTGGTCTGCCCTCGTCATCGAAGCCTTGGTCAAGCCAGGCCTTCAGTTGGGCTGGTTCTACATGGGGCGCTCGGGCTGCTTCGGGCTTGATCATGGGATGGCGCATGGTGATAATTTCTTTGGCTATGCGCACAATCATGCGACCAAAAGGCTGATTCTCAGAAAGGCTTTCTTTGATTTCTAAGGGCACGAAGCGCTCACCAAAGCTAGGTTCGCTTTGGAGAAACTCTATAAATTTGGTAATGCCATCTTTGCTACCAGCAAGAAATAAGTTGATGCCTTCTGTGGCCAATAGAACAGTACCTTTGAGTCCAAGCCTGTCGCAGCACTCTTTAATCAAGGGCTGGAAGGCCGCAGGCTCTGGGATACCCACAAACTTATAGGCGGCGATGTTGACAATCTGCATTGGCATATTATACCGCCGAGAGCCTCAGGGGGAACTTTTATGCCCTTGTCCAGTCTCACATTTCGTCAACTATTGAAAGTTCAGTTTTATTGAGGCCGACCAAATGCTAAATATCTACGTCCCTGTAAAGAGAGTGTTTCCTTTTTTAGCTATTTTGCTCTTAAGTGGCTGCGCTGCTCAAAATGGAGCGGGTACAACTTCCTCTACATCGGGCACCGACACCTACAAAGAACAAACCACTACAACTGTTTCAGTAGACCGGGCAACTGGTGCGGAAAGCCGAAATACCACTACTCAAATTATTACTCCTGGTGATGAGCATCGGGCTCAGGTGAACATTGATACTACTCGTGGTGCTGATACTGTCATAAAAGTTGATGCCGATGGTGACAACTTCAGGGCTGAAACCGAGACAGGCTACGCTGACCCCGGCAGTACTACCCGCATACGGGCGCCGCTATTTAAAATGGACAAAAATCGTGAATCTGGTTCTGTTCACATCAAGCTGCCATTCATCCACATTGATAAAGACCCCGGCGGCTCAGCTCGGGTTGATATCGGCCGTCATCACTAAGCTTTACTGGGCCGGGCCCCAGAAGGCCTCTGCCGAGCTTTTATCGCCCTTGTTCATCAACCACATTTGATTGCCATAATCGTAGTGCCACCATTCATAGTGGTAGTTTTCAAAACCTACTGATTTCATAGCCCAATACAATAGTCGGCGATTGCCTCGCGCTTCTAACTCTGAAGCTTGAGCTTTGTCTTTTGTGGTTTCAAAATAATCGCTGTGACTGACTTCAGCATCATCATCAAAGATGCTGCCCATGTAGAGCAGCTCGCCAGTAGCCTTGCGCCGCAGGGTTAAGTCGACAGCGCCACCGGTGCAATGGGTGGGCCAGGTAGTTGAATCGGTGCTCTTGTACTTCGATGGATTGGAGCAATAGCGGGCGGCATAAGCAATTTGCTCGGCCTCAGAGCCTTTAGGGAGAGCCCTTTTAGCCTGGTTGAGAAAATATTGCCAGAGGTCTTTTTGGCAACTGACTGGGCGAAAGCCATCAAAGACAAATAGTTCTAGGCCTAGTGGTGCTAATTTAGCGTTTAGCTCTTGCAGCTTTTTGGCGGCAGTGAGGCGCAATAAAATTTTCTTGGGGGCGCTGGCAAAGCTTCGGTAATATGGTGCGTTTAGTTTGTCTGTGCGAGCATAATAACTTTCGCCAGCAATATTGAAACTATCTATCGGTACAAGTTTGTCGTTTGATTTGGCGGCCTTGAGGTTGACTGGCTCTTTGTGGTAATCAGCTGAGGTAAGCAGCCTTGAAGATTGGCTCAGTAGTGGCAGCGGCTTCTTTTTTAATTCTAGTGTTTGCGCCAATGCACTGGCGCCATTTGCAAGCAGGCACCCTAGCAAAAGGACCGCTCGAATATGTGCATTTTTATAATTATTCATATGCTAGACTTCCCATTCTTGAACAATGCTAACACGTGTTTTTCTGCTAGCTCTGCGTTGAGCATCTTCTAAAAGATAGCTTTTGTTGCGAGTAATCGGTTGCGAGGGAGTAATGACAATGGATAATTTGCAATCTGAGCTTAAGGCTGGTCGAAAGAAGCTTACTTTTCCTGATAATCCAATGTTTGGCATGTTGTTCTTAGAAGGTGAAGTTACTTCTAAAATTGAATATTTTGATGATGGATCTTATGTCGAAAGTAGAAGTTTTCCCCCAGGTCTGGGCGAGGCGAGGCGGGTTATAGAGTATCCGGCACAGTACTCATTGGGCCTTACCCTGTTCAACCGCGCAGAGACAAGGCTAGAGCAATTGAGCCCCTACGGATTTGAAATTATAGATCTTCGCCATATTTTTCAGTTGACCTCCCAAGACTTGGAGAAGCTAGAGCTGTTGCCGACGGTGAGCACTCTTCATTTTCCAAAATTCACCGATGATTCCTTACTCGCTGCTTTAGGCAAGATTACTTGGCTCAAGCGGTTAACTCTTGACGATACTCTTATTACTGATGAAGGCCTGGCTTTGCTCTGCAATCTTACTCAATTAGAAGAGCTGAGCCTGATTGGAACTAATGTAACAGGGGCATTTCTGAAAGATTTGAGTAAGTTGAAGGAGTTGAGAAAACTCGATCTCAGCCGATCAAAAATAAAGGATGAGAGTTTAGCTTATCTATCTGCTTACACTTCGCTAGAAGACCTGAATCTTAGTGAAACCACAGTATCTAATGCGGGGGTGCCTTTCTTGCGGGCAGTTCCAAGTTTGTGGAAGATAAATTTGAATTCTACCCTTACATATGATGAAGGGCAGCGCCAGTCTGAACCTAGGCAGATCTTGCCTCCAGAAGAGTTGGATGGCGAACTGATTCGCTTTCAGAAATTGTTCGCCGCTAAATTTCTCTCACTTCTTTCTCATGGTGCGGCTGGCGAGAATGTCATAGCATCACCGCTAAGCTTTTTCTTGGCTTTGCACTTGTTGTCGAATGGTGCTACTGGTAATACTCTAGCTGCTCTTAAAGAGTTGCTTGGCCCAGTGCTTGGTAATCCAGAAGGGGCGGAGTTAGCGGCAGCAATGTGTCGCGAACTGAGCAACTTGAACCAAGAGGTTGAGTTATGGATAGCTAACTCTTTGTGGGTAAACAAAAATAAGGAGATCAAGCCTGGCTTTGTCGAGTCGGCCATGCGCAAGTATGGCTGTATGGTGGCAAACTTGGATCCACTCGATCCTTCCAGTGTTCCAACGGTCAATGCTTGGGTTGATAAGCAAACTAAAGGACTTATACCAGGAGTTATTTCCTATATTGACCGTTATTTCCTTTTGATTTTGGTCAATGCTGTTTACTTCAAAGGCTTATGGGATAAGCCCTTTGCGGTCAAGCATACGGCTAACAGAGCTTTCTATTTAACCAATGAAACGAGCAAGATCTGTCAATTCATGAATCAAGATGATTATTTCCGTTATTTGAAGACTGATTGTTTTGAAGCCGCGGTCTTGCCCTATAAAGGTAAGCGCACCAATATGTATCTTTTTCTTCCGAAGGTTGGTTCAACAACGAAAGAGACAGTTGGCTATCTTGAAAAGAATTGGGAGTCTGTATTTGGACTGTTTCAGTCCAGGCCAGGTCTGGTTTCTTTGCCTAAGTTTGAGATGACCTCGTCTCATGATTTGAAACCAGTTTTGCAAGAGCTTGGCCTTGGATGCTTGCTTAAGTCAGGAAGCGCCGAGTTTCAGAATTTGACCGACAGAAGCGATTGCTATGTCAGTGATGCTATTCAAAAGGCATTTATCAAAGTCGACGAAAAGGGCACTGAGGCGGCGGCAGCGACTGCGATAACGATGATGTATGGCAGTGCTGGAATCCCGAAAGCATTTAAGTTTGAGCTGATTCTGGATCGCCCTTTTGTTTTTGTTATTCAGGATGACATAAGTGGCATGGTGCTCTTCTACGGCACTGTTGAAGAACCACTCTGGAAATCATAAGTTTAGTTTGCCGCCGTTGCCAGCTAGTCTAGTATTTCCTTCGTCTCTGGTCTCAATAAAGCCGCCTTCGCCCATCTTGTAGTTCAAGACTGCAGCCATTTTAGACATGTCTGAAATTATGCGTCTTTCCTTAACGCCGTTGACGCTCTGCCGCAGGTCTACCAGTAGGGCACTGTTGGTGATGGCACTGGCTGGAGAAAATTCGGCTATAGCTAATTGACCTTGCTCTAGCACTTTGACAAATCGTCTAGCAATACCGTCTTTAGGCCTGAGTTCGGAGCGCTTGAGCACATGATCGCTGGCAGTAAATTCATAACCAGGTGCAACAGAGACAATGATTGGTTTCTGCCCAGCGAAGTGGCCGCTAGAGAGCTTTACTTTGACCTTAAGGCCAACGCCGTCCATATTTTTGAGGCGCAAGACACCATCTTCAAAACTCGCCAATATGTCGGCATTTGCGGTTAAAGCAACTGTGCCAAAGGCTGTAATTAAGCTCGCCTGTCTTGCTGGGCTTTTGATAGAAATCAGTATTTGACCGGAGGTCAGTTTGACAATGTTATTTTGAGGTTTTGTATAAATTGTGTCAGGGAGCCACTTCACGAGGATGCCGTCGGGATCATCAGACTTAGGGTTTTCGCGGGGGAAAGACTGTTCTTGCAGCTTTTGAATGCCGTTCAAGGCTGCATTGGCTGAGGGAGTGAAGGGCACTCCTGAAACTAAAGGGCTGGTGACATCCGTGGGCACAACAATTGGTGGTCTGAAGACCCCTGGTGGGGTGGTTGGAAAGACCAGAGGTGGAGGCGGCGGCGGAGTGACCGGCGGCGGAGGCGGTGTCACTTCCGGCGCCGGTAAAAATGGAACCTCGCGTGGTCCCTCAAATGGCCCCTCAAATGGTCCGTCAATGGCGGCTTGCGCCAAGGCAGTTGGCGCCATTATTGATGTTGCACAAAAGGTTATTGTTGCTGTGGCAAGCAACCAACTAACTTGTTGTTTAGTGGTGGGGCGCCCTTTAACCATGGTCCAAAACCCATATAATCTATGTTTTGGTCATGTTAGCACGTGCTTTTGTTGGGTAAATTACTCAGAATTAGACATTGTCTTTTGTTCAGTTTAGGGTCTTCTTTGTATTTCGGAGGTTGTCTTTATGAAACGTCGCTTCTATTTAGTTCCAGCGGCAATCAGCTTGGTTTGTGCTCAGGCCTCATTTGCTAACGACATCGAAAACGCTATTACTAAATACGGCGGCAAGATTGGTATTAAGGGCTCGGCTGCCAATCTAATCAATTCGCAGATTCACAAAGTCACTTCATCTGGTGCCGCTAGTACTGCCGGGGCTGCCAGTGCTGCCCCTGGAGGGCCAACTACAAGTACTATTACTAGCACGACTACGACAACTACTTCGAAAACTAGCTCGTTCAAGAATGCCTTACAGCAAGTTTTCTCTAAGAGCGACTCTGCTGCACCAGTTACAAATAATCCTGCTGCCACCCTTAACTCTCTTAGCTCAGGTACGGGTAGTTTGGGTCAACCAGGTCAACCAGCGGCAGTGGTGCCCGGGGTGGCTGCGCCGCATAAACAGTCGGTTAAAGCCAAGATTGGCAAGGAGATTTGGCGACAAGCAAAGCGCTATGAGAGCAAACATCCAAACAAGCTCATGCACACTGGTGTCAATTCACTCAGCAAAGTGGTCGGACAGCCATAGATGCAGCCTGGCTATAAGTAACTGCTGAAGCGCTATTGAAGCGCTACTCTTCGCGACGCAGCCGTTCTTTCTCTTTTGCTACTGATTCGATAGTTTCGGCGCAGAATTCAGAGGAGGTCACCACTGTGTCTGATTTCATCATCATTTCTTCTACACTCGATGAATTTTTCACATCTAGTGCCAGTAGTTCGGTCATTGTGCAGGCTTGTTGAACTGTTTGGGCGAGGCGACACTCGTCATTTTGTTTGTCGTAGATGGTAAGGCTACCGGCGGCAATGCCAATAACCCTAGCATCGACTGTTACAGACATCTCACTGCAAGCACTACCGCCGTTGCTGTAGAGGCTTCTTACTGGTACGCCTGTTGCCAGGGTCTTATAGTCGAGATTACTGTTAGGCAGGTCTATCAATGGGTCGATTTTACTTGCGCTTCTCAAGCTTGGGTTGCTCTTGTCGCTCTTCGCTTGTAGCTCGGCAATGCGATTGAGCTCATCTTGCAGCATATAGCCAGAAAGTCGCTCAATTTTTGGACCGGCATTAAGAACATAGCCATCATCGGTGATGTATGAGTTCGAGGCCTTGTCATAGGTCATATGAAAAGGCTTGTCGCTCTTGCTTTGGTCTAATTTTAGGTTTTCTTCGAGTCTTAGGTTTTCTTGCCCATTATTGGGCAGTTTTGCTTCATCTTTTCTTTTTTGTTCTTCGGCTTGCCTGGCTAACTCATCGGCTTTTACTTCTTTTGCTACTTCTCTGATTCTTGCCCTTATCTCCCTGGGCGACATAGTTTCAAGTGCTTCGTCAAAAGTAAGTTCTTTTGGTTCTCTATCTTTGCGAGAATCATTCTGCTTCTCTCTGTGGACGTGCTCATCTTTCCGCTTTTGCTCCTCCTCTTCTTTGGCAAATGAGCGAATTCTGGCCCTAATCTCTCTGGGAGACATTGAGTCCAAAAGCTGGTCGAAGCTAAGTTCTTGCGCTGAGCTAGCTCGTGTCTCATGATGTTTGTCCATGTTTCGGTTACCCATGATACAGTTGCTTAGCTTTTACTTTTGTAGAGAGTGTTTAAAGGCTTGATTGACGCGATGTATTGAGCGTTCCTCAGCTTGTTGTAATTCTTGCTTGGTAGCAAGATCGCTAGTGTCAACTTTTTGAACAATTACTTCTCGTGGTTGCTCTTGTGCTTCTTCTTCTTCTTCTTCTTGATTTACTTTTGTGCATTCGGCACTCTTGTTGACAGCATTGTCAGATATTCTCTGGGTGTTGCGCATACCGTGTTCGATGATCTGCTGCTGTTGAGCAGGGTTGACGTGCTGCAGCCAGCTTTGTTCTGCTGCTGAATTGTATTGGTTGGCTACGCCTAGTGATACTGATGCGTCACAGGTAACTTTCTCTGCTCTGGCTTTGATGCACTCTTCGCTTGATACTGAAAGACCTGCACCACCGCCGGTGCCGAGGAAGTAGCCGTCTCCTCTCACTGCAAATAGCTGACAGTCATTGCCTGGCAATGCTTCACCTCTAGCATTGGCATAAGAATTGTTTTTGTAGATGGTATCGCCGGTTCTGACATTGGTGGCGCCGGTGTTCACGTTAGTGTTGCCGGTTCTTACTGAATTGCTGGCGTCGACGGTGTTTGTGCTACTGGCATCGACATTGTTTTGTAGTTTGTTGGTGCCGCTGACAGTACCGTTGATATTACCTTCAACAGAGCCTTGGACTCGGTTGTCGTTGTTATTGGCACTGTTCACATCATTGCGGTTGTAGTTGGCGCTGTTGTTGCTAAGGTCATTTCTATTGTTGAGCTGCTGCTGTTGCAATTGCTCCTGTGCTTGCTGCTGATCTAGTTGGTAGTTGTGAGGCTCGACGGGCGGAGTAACTGGTGGAACATCAGGAATGCCAGGACCATGGGGCTCGGTGTGATAGCCGTCATTGGAGGCCAACATCACTGTCTCTTGCTTTGAGGCCAATTTGAAAGGATTGCTGCCCATGGTATCTGCAAATAGAGCATGGCTTGAATCGTTGTTAGAAAAGTCGCTCTTGGCTGGAAGTTCTGAGGTCTCATAGTGGTTCATGGGAAGACTCCTTTAGTTATTTACGATTGAAGATTGCCCTGATAGCGCTCAGGGCATGGTGTGAACATATATAGAGAGAGTTTTATTAGTACTTGGTCAAAACTTTAGAATCAGGCCGAAGCTCTATGAAACCCAAGATATAGGAACCCTGTGGCTGAGTTGTGGTGAAATTATTTTTTTCTCGTCTAGGGCTGGAGAGCGGCAAATTTTAGCAGGCGCTCAGCATTCTTATGGCAAATCTTAGCTCGATCGCTCTCGCTGATTCCCGCTGTTTCTATGAATTCAGTTGCTAGAGGCACTGACTCAAAGGGATAGTCTGTCGAGAAAAGCACATTGTCTATGCCTATGGCTTCTATGGCACATTTCAATGGTGCATCATCACAGACACCAGATGTGGTAATAGCGAAATTTTGCTTTAAGTAGAATGATGGTGCCTGCGTTAGCTCAAGGCTGTGTTTGCTAATTTGCCAGCGGCTATCGAGGCGCCAAAGTATAAAGGGAAGTGTTTCGCCCATGTGTCCCAGGATGATTTTTATGCTCGGCAGGCGATCGAATAAGCCACTGGCAATCAGTCTCAATGCATGGGTGGCAGTCTCAACGGTCCAGCCCCAGGCCGCTCCTTTTAAGGCTGGATAGCCGCTATACATATGCGGTGTATCAAAAGAGTCGGCGGGGTGTAAATAGACTGGTACGTTTAGCTCCACCACTCTCTCCCAGAACGGTGCATACATTTTATCGTCGAGGTAGACCCCAGCTGTATGGCCATTGATGAGGGCTCCCTTGAAGCTTAGCTCTTGAATGCAGCGATCTAATTCTTTGATTGCTGTAGCACAGTCATGCATGGCCAGGTGTGCGAAGCCGGCATAACGACTTGGGTGTTTTTGGATTTGTTCATAGAGAAAGTCATTGACTCGTTGCGCCTTTACTGCTGCCAGAAGTGGATCTTTTTCTGCTTGCAGGCCAGGTGAAGTTTGAGACAGTACGCAAATATCAATGCCGGCTTTGTCCATCACCCCTAGCCGTTTTTCATCAAATTCGGGCAGGCGTTCGCGATAGTGTTGATAGTCTTGCTCGTTCATCATCAACTCTACCCCAGCTTCGTATTGGCCAAAATCTGGTGCGGCAAAATGTTCTTCCAGAGCTATCTTTCTCAATACTTGACTTCCCCCGCTTATGACAAGCTATTTGTACTATAATTAGCATTCCTGACAATGCTAGAGAGTACTCTCTTTGTCGCCTGCTCACTTGGCAACTGATGAAACATTTATACCCAACTGACCTTTCGAAATTCGTTACTAACCATTGGCCACAGGGTGGGGCTGAACTGCCTGCACCGGCTGTTCTTGAAAGCCTAGTATCTACTTGTTATCAGGCTAGTTTGCTGCGCCAAGAGACAATCCCTGTAATCTTTCGTCTGATAGTTATTGAACCAGAGTCTTTGCCCACTGACGGCGGGCCTCCCTCTGGACTTCATCGTCTTGAGTTTGCTCGACACCTGGAGTTTAACGCACTTGAATTGCGTCGTCTTTCTTCTGCGGCTCACTTCTCTCGAACTTTGATTGGTGTGCGCATAGATCCTAACAATGGTCCGGAGATCTGGGGCTTGGTGCACTCGGGCCCCCGCTGGTTACATGCTATCCATGGCGGACGCGGTTCGGCACCGCCTCTACCCGATGCCCTGACTATTAGTGTTACTGGTCCTGGAGAGTTGGATGTCGGCAAAGGACGCGAAGTAATTGGTCACTTGGCTGAAGGTCGAGTGTTTGAACCGTCACTCAATTTGTTTCAATCAGAGTGGTTGCAAGAGTGGTTCGCTTCCATTCGGCAAGAGCGGCTAGAGATTCACGAAGAAGCTAAGAAAGAAGCGGCTGAGCCTTGGGCTGAATTAGAGCCAGATCTCACTCGTGTAATTGGTCAGCATATGATGAAGCGTCTCATTGCTGGTATGCGAGCATTTCATCATGGTGGCACTCTGGTGGTGGTACCGCCAGAGATGGCAGATATGTTTTGTAGTGACAATCCCTACCTGTCAATCAAGTATGGTTTTGTTGATAGTGAGCCGCGAGCGCGTTTTCGTACTTTGATTATCACTGTGATGAACACACTAGCAAAAATTGCTGGCGATCAGCACAGTATCATAGGCTGGCGCGATTATCAGCAGACCACCAACCCTGATATCATCAAATTAGATGAAGCAATTTTTGAAATGTCGCATCTTGTTGCTGCTCTCTCTACTGTGGATGGTGCTGTAGTTTTGACCAGGCGTTTTGAATTGCTAGGCTTTGGTGCTGAGATTCACTGTGAGTCGACCGATCTCAATTTCGTTGCCAAAGCTTTAGACCTTGAAGGTGACCATTCGGTGATTGAATCTGTCCACGCCGTTGGCACACGTCATCGCTCGGCTTATCGTATATGCAACGCCCACAAAGACGTGCTTTCAATCATTCTCTCTCAAGACGGCAACGTGCAATTTGCCCGATGGAAAGATGACAATGTTATGTACTGGGATCAACAAGCTGCCTTCAACTTCGCTTCGATTTATTAACGAAGCTGTTCGAACTAGCAGCTTGTTGATACCTCTAACCTTATTTTGTTAGATCGAACTTCTTATTCTCACCGATGTCAGCGGCATTCCCTGTAAGCACCTGAAACAGTGCAATTGTTTGAGCGACAGGAGATGAGGGCGAATTCCAATATTCTGCTTTCTCTGCTGTTACTTTGAGAAGGGCTATGTCTGCTGTGTCAATGCCATCGGGAAACCAAATTAGCATTTTGGGCTCCCAGAGCTGTTTTATCTTTTCTCTGTCTCGCACTAGTTCCGCTTTACCTGATAGTGACACATAGTTATGTTTGACAATATCGGAGAACGACACATTAACTTGATTGTGGCTCTGCGCTTCAAACACTTTATGTGATTGTCCATAGGTAAAGAACCAAAGATTGCCACCATATTCGACCTTGCCGTTGGTCGACATTGGTCTGCTATGGAGGCTGCCATCTTCAGCTGTGGTTGTGAGCATACAAAAGTTGATTGTGTTCATCATTTCTGTAAGCTTTTGTACGTCTTTGCTCAAATTTAGTGTAGTCATATTGTTGCTCTCTTGCAATTTCCGGGTTTGTCCTCTGACCGACGAGCCTGACTGATTTGAGTTCCTGAAGATCATAAAAGACTAATGCTATTCTGGTAACAGCAAATGCTTTCTAGGTGGGTGCCTCATGAAGTCTCTACAAGACTGTCTTGCCTACTATCGCTCACGCCATCGCACACCGGGGTGTAAGCTCACCCACTTGATTGGTCTGCCTGTGCTTGTTGCTACCCCTTTTTGTCTGCTCTTTGGGCGGAATAAAAAGGTAGGCGTCGGTTTGCTTTTTCTCGGTCTCTTCTTACAATTCGCTGGACATTTCTTCTTTGAGAAGAATCAGCCCACTCTCATCGAAACCCGAGATTGGAAGGTTATTCCAGCTTCTCTCATATTTATTTGGGGAGAATGGTTAGATGTGTTCAGTGGACAATGGATCAGGAAGAACGGCTTAAAGCTCTGGACTAAGGGTGATTTAACGCTGCCACCTGGTCGCTAAAGTGTCCTTTTGCTAATTCTGCCTTAAAGGCCCTTTCAAATTGTGCTTTGCCCTTTCTGTGTGGCGGCCAAGAATGGTCAAAGAGAAACTTTGCTTGTTTGCTATTGCCTTCATATATTAGGTCAGCCATTTCTGCCGCTAGCTCAGCCGGTGCAAAAGTAATTGGTACTTCTTCAAAGGTTTCTAAATCGGCAAATAGTGCGCGCAGTTCTTTGCTTTGCTTGAGTAGTTGCTCTTTCTTGCGCGGGCTAGATCTCTGCAAGCTCAGCTTGGCTGGAGCTGTTTGGCTCAGCACGCCTAGCTCAAAAGCCACCTTAGGGCTGACTGGTTGCTGACCCCAGGCATCAAGCTGATCATTGCCAGCCAATTCAAACTTCTCAATGTTATTTTTATCAGTGACTTTGCGCAAGACAAATTGATTGCTGCCGCCGTCCAGGGTGGCGAGGTGCTTGACGGGCGAAGTTAGCTCAAATATGAGATATTGCCTGCTCTCTCTAGCGTCTTCACTGGTAGTCTCAAGTGTTTCTTCTACTACAATTACTGGCTGGCTTGGGCTTAGATGGGCGACGAAGCCGTTCGGTTCTGATTCCAGCGCCAGTAGCTTATAGCTGGCCTTGCTCTTTGAATTTCTAAATACCTCAAGATCACGGTCAAGCAAGCGAAAGTAGGGTTGGTGACTGGGCTCGCCAGCAAAATATTGATAGGTGTAGCGGCCGAGGTTGTGCTCTTCGGTCGGTGTTTCACTAGCTTCTTGTGCTTCTTCTGGCTCTGCACTGGCCTGCACTATTGTGGTTTGCAGCGGTTCTGGCTTATGGGCTAGTTTTATCGCCGAGTAGGAACAACCGATAGTGATGGCCGCGAGTGAAATCAGCCAAACTGGTGGCCGGTCTTGTAGTCGGATTGCTTTGGGCTCGATCATAGCCAACCCCAACAAATTTACCAGTGAAGTACCATAGAGCTATTATGAGCCTTGTTGGGAAGCAGCGGCGGTTGCTATGCTACAAATCTGATTGGCTTTCTGTAAGTTGATAGTAAAAGTCTTAATTCACTTAAAAACATGCAAATACGCTCAGTTGAAACCACTCCCAACCCTAATTCAATCAAGCTCAATTTCTTTGAGCCCGTTGGTGCTACGGCTACCTACTCCAACTCCAGCCCTCAAGCTCCAGAGTTTGTCGACAAGCTTTTAGCTATCGATGGCCTGCAGAGTGTCTTTGTCTGTGGTGATTTTATTACCTTAAACCGCCATCCCCTCACCGATTGGCGCCAGCTTTTAGAGCAAGCGGCCTGGGCTTTAACCGGTGAGAAAATTATTGATTCAGGCGCATCTCCTTATTCTTTGACTCTTTCACCTTCTTCAAGCGCAGCACAAGAGGGGCAGATTCAGATTTTGGTGCAGACATTTAGTGGCATTCCCATGCAGGTCAAGGCCGTAGATTTAGAGGGTGAAACTCGTCTTAGTCTTGGTTCGCATTTCAATGAAGCGGCTCAGCTAATACAAAAGACCACTGGGGCCGATTTTCTTAAAGAGCGGCAATGGGTTGATCATGGATGGCGCTACGGCCAGCGTGCTGAGATGGCTGAGCAGGTAGTGTCGGAGCTGCAGAATTATTTCTCGCCAGAGCGCCTTGATTTGGCAGTTAGTGAGGCTATTGGCAAAAAAGAGTTGGACGGGGCGCAAAAATTGGCGGAATTGGCCGATTTTAGTGCCATAGAAAAACTCTTTCTTGATCACCAGTGGCAGCAACGATTATTGGCAGTGCAAGAGCTTAGCCGGCTAGATATAAGCCAATCGCCGGTGGCTATAAACCTCTTAATAGCGGCTTTGCAAGACAGCAATGCTCAAGTTCGTCGCCTGGCGGCGGCGGCCTTGGGCACCACTGGTAGTGCCCTGGTTGTTCCTCGCCTCTGTCAAACTCTTATCGAAGATAGCTCTGTTGCGGTGCGCCGCACGGCTGGAGATGCACTTTCTGATATTGGTGATGCCAGCGCCGCCGCTGCCATGGTCCAAGCTCTCTTAGACGGCAACAAGCTTGTGCGCTGGCGAGCGGCGAGGTTTTTGAACGACCTCGGTACTGCTGAGAGTTTGCCTTTTCTTGAGGCGGCCTTGCAGGAGAGTGAGTATGAGGTACTTCTCGAGATTAACGCGGCAATTGACCGTATAAAGGGCGGCGGGCAGGGCGCTGGACCAGCCTGGCGCCGTATTGCTGACCTTAGAGCTTGAGAATGAGCCAAAATGGGTAAATCAAACTGGGTAATTATGGAGACATTGATATGGCCTTAGATGACAGAATCACCAAGCCTGAGCAGCTTAAATTGGCTTCTGCAGAGGGGCCTTCCAATCTTCAGTGTGAAGCCTGGCAGATGTCAAGGGCTGGTAACGCTTCTGTTGACGCCACTGTTAAGGCTTTGTCCGGTGACAAACCGATTGAGGGGCCCCATAAGGCCGAAATCGATAAACAGTTCGGCGGTCAAGCTGGCTTTATTCGACAAATGGGTAATGATTTACGTTCTCAATATAATTTGCCGGCCGATGCCCCGCCAGAGCAGCTTTATCACAAGATGGCGGCCGACGCCGTCGCTCTCTTTCCCCATATGAATAGGGCCGAAAAGGCAGCTGGGTTGGCGAGTTTGCAGCTTGATGGCACGGCAATTAAAGACGAAGGCAAGGTTTTTAAGGCTTTGATAGACCGCGATCGCCGCGAAGCTGGGCTGCCTGCTTTATCTCTGGCTGAATTGAAGGCCAATAAGTGCTCGGCAATGAAAGAAACTGAAGTGGCAGCGCACCTGACGGCATATAAAGACGCGGTTAAGAACGGCATTAAAATAGACTACAATTAAGCTTAAAACTGCTCTGTAACGCTAATCTTTAAGCCAGATTGCGGGCGATTCACCATTTGTACACTATAGATGTTTCAATATGGTGGAGGGCGACCTGGAAGAATGAATGGCTACACGTAATCCAAATCTTGACCTACTAATCAGCGTTTCCGATCTCTCGGAACTTTCTGATGTCTCTGGACAGTTCCACCAGACAGCTTTCTGGCGGCAGAACCTTGGTAAATCAGAGATAGATTTGTCTGTGCCTCGGGGCAGACGTTGGTATACCGGCTTGATCCCTGAGGATTGCCCTGGTTTTTCGCAAGACGGCAAGCTTTATTCACTGCTAATCCCCAACCTGGCAACTTGTTCCAGGCAAGAAGCACTAGATTATTTCAACAATACCTGGACTCTTTCTGAGCTGCTGTTTTCTTCGCTTAAGGGTGACGAGGCTTTCTATCGCCCGCCCTATCATAGTTTGCGCCATCCCCTGATTTTCTACTATGTTCATCCTGCTGTTCTCTATGTCAATAAACTGCGCCTGGCTAAGTTGCTGGAAAGCTCCATAGACTCTAAGTTTGAGAGTCTTTTTGAGACTGGTGTAGACGAGATGTCTTGGGATGACATGTCGAAGAACGATATTGAGTGGCCCGCTGTTGATCAAGCGCAAGCCTATCGTCGCAAGGCTTATGAGCTGGTTACTAGTGTTATTGCTAATGCTCCTGGCTTAGAGCCCGGTCACCCGCCCATTACCCCAGAACATCCGCTCTGGGCTCTCTTTATGGGGTTTGAGCATGAGCGCATTCATTTAGAGACTTCTTCTGTATTGATAAGAGAATTGCCGTTGTCTCTACTGGGACGCCCTGAGCAATTCCCCGCCAATGCTTTCAGTCAAGGCACTAAGTCAGAAACTGAGTTTAGGGCCGTGCCCGCTGGAGCTGTGCGTATTGGCAAGTCGTCCAGCGTGCCCACTTTTGGCTGGGATAACGAATATGGTGAACGGTTGCTTACTGTTCCTTCCTTTGAAGCCAGCCGGTCATTAGTTAGCAATTTTCAGTTCTGGCAATTTGTGGCTGATGGTGGCTACCAGAATGAGAGTTTTTGGAGTGTCACCGGTCTGAGCTGGAAACAATTCCGCAATGTCAAATGTCCTACCTTCTGGGTGCTGGACGGTCCGCAAGGTTTGAATCAATTCCGCTTGCGTACTCTTTTTGAAGTTGTCGACATGCCCTGGGATTGGCCTGCTGTAATTAACTACCACGAAGCTGAGGCTTATTGTGCCTGGTTGCAAGCTTCTGATAGCGAGCATAGCTTCCGGCTTTTAACTGAAGCTGAGCACCACAGGCTGGCCAGCGAAAACAGCTTCAAGCTCGATGTTGAGAGCGGTGAAGTGATTTCAAATCGCGGCAATCTTAACTTGAGAGCTGGTTCTGAATCATCAGTTCTAGAAGATACAGTCACCGCTGGTGGTGAGGTTCCCTTCAGAGATCTCTATGGCAATGTCTGGCAGTGGCTCGGTGATCATTTTAATCCGCTGCCAGGTTTTAAGATCAATCGTCTCTACGATGATTTTAGTACTCCTTGTTTTGATGGTGAACATCAAATGATTGCTGGTGGCTCATTTATTAGTACTGGGGACGAAGCCACTGTGCATGCTCGCTTCCACTTCAGGCCACATTTCTTCCAGCACGCCGGCATGCGAGTAGTGCGCACAGGCTCAGCCGCCCTCGATGGTCAAGATCGGCTTGGTGCTGTGGTTCACCTCGGCAATGAAGCCGAAGTAAATGGTGAGATTGCTTCGAGCTTTGGTCAAGAAACCAATAGCTTTGAAGATTTGGACGCCCTGGTAGATAAGTATGTCGCTCGAAGAGTGGATGCCCATGAGTTGGCTCGGGCCCATAGTCAAACTCAAAGAGCTTTGCAGGTTGGTTGCTCAGTAGGTGCTTTCAGTCATATGCTCGCTCGTCACTTCGAAAAAGTAGTGGCGGTTGATTTGCGTCTGCCACTAATTAGCGCAGCAAAAGAAATATTTGTTTCTGAACGTTATGAGTTTCGCAAGCTAGATAGCAATTTAGAGCAGGTTACAGTCAGTGGTGCTATTGAAAATAGTCGAGAAGATAGTGTTGAGTTCCGCCGCTGTGACCCCTGCAGCTTGCCTGCTGATTATCTAGATTTCGATCTCGTGGCCTTGACTGATGCTCTCACCATAGTGCCCAGCCCACTCTCTATCTTGTCACGGCTAAAAGGCGAACGTAGTATCGTCAAAGTTGGTGGTTTGCTGTTACTCGTCAGTGATTTTAACTGGCAGAAACAAGTGACACCTAAAGAGCTGTGGCTAGGAGAGAAGGAAGTTAACGAGCTGCTTCTGGAAGACTTTGAGCTCTTAGAAGAACTAAACTTGCCTTTCATAAGTCGTGAGAATGAAAGAGTTTATCGTCACGTCACCAAGCATTGTTCTATCTGGCGTCGTCGCTAAAGCTAGTAGTTCATCCTTCGTGCCGTCAGTACTCAGGAAACTGTCATGACAATTCGGTAAGGAAACAATGTCATATGGTGGGCTAGAATGTCCTCTCAAATGGCTTTTTGCCCTAATTCCTTATTGGCGATTAATAATGAACGTAAAAACACACCATATTTTGGTTTCTCTTGTCATCGTCTGCGCTGGTGGTGAAGCCAGGGCCGACAATTCCTTGTCTTTGACCAATCTGGTCAAGGATGTCATGGACGTTACGGGAAAAGCCGTCAAAGGCACAGCTCACGGAGCTGGAGCTGTAATAAAGGGCACTGGAAATGCCGTCAAGAATACTGCTGAAGGGGCAGGGGCTGTAGTGCGCAACACCGCCCACGGGGCCGGAGCCCTGGTTGAGTTTTCGGAGAAAGCTGTTGGTATTACACCGGCTGACCCGGCCTATCATGCACCTGTTGCTGGCGCGCCCGCAGCAGCAGCAGCAGTGGCGACTTCTAAGCCTGTAACTAGCGAGAAACCCCCTGTCGCGGCTAAGCCGGCCAATAAATTTTTCAATTTACCCTTTGGTCATGCGCAGCCATCACCAGTCGCTAATACAGCGTCTAATGTAGCTTCTAGCGCAGCCGCTAAAGCCGCTCCAACTTCTCTTATTGGCACAAGTTTTGATATTGCCGTAGATCGCCACGGCAATATTATTGATGCTGGTGGAAGGCTTGTTGGTCGAGTCTCAGTTATTACCTCCGATGTTGTCGGCACACCATCAGATTTTGCCGGTCAGAAGTTAAATGTCACGGTTAACGCTGCTGGGGAAATGGTTGATGGTACTAATCGCATCATTGGCCATATTCTTGGTGCTGAGCCGCCGTTGATTCCAAAAGATCTGCCTGCTGAGGCTAACTCTACATTCAACTCTGTTTCTGTTCCTGCTCCTGCTGCAACTGCACCGGCAGTAATACCTAGTGATCTCAGTGGCGCAGTGTCGGTGCCCACTACTATTATTCAGGGGGCAGCGTCTAGTCCTGCGTCTAGTCCAGCCTCTAGTCCAGCCTCGAGCTGGACCGAAGAAGATGTTCTCAAAAATACTGCGCCGATCATGCACGGTCTTAACTAGTTAATTTAGGTGTGAAAATGAGTCTGAAAGAAAAAATCTCTGCTGATTTGAAAGAGGCGATGAAAGCTCGTGACCAAGTACGGGTTGATACTTTGCGCTCTGCGCTTTCAGCTTTTTCTTACAAAAAACTTGAAGCAAAGCCAAGCGATAAAGACGGGGCGGCGAGCGAGAAAACTGAGCTAAGCCCTGAAGAAGAACTGGCCGTTCTGCAGAAACAAGTAAAACAGCGCAACGACTCAATAGCAGAGTTTACCAAAGCAAATCGCACAGAATTAGTCAGCAAAGAAGTTGCCGAGCGTGACATTCTAGCCGCCTACTTACCAGCGCAAAAATCTGAAGCCGAAGTGCGTGATCTAGTTAAGGCCATCATAGATGGCTTGCCTGCTGATGGTCGCAATCAGGGTGCGGCGATGAAGGCCGTGATGCCGCAGCTCAAGGGCCTGGCTGATGGCAATCTCGTGCGTCAGATCGTTACTGAGTTATTGAAGTAGGTGGCCTTGCTAGTACAAGATCGCTTTATGCCCTGCCCCTGCAGCAGTCAGGTTGTTTATCATAAGTGCTGTAAGCCCTATCATGACGGTGCCATTCCACAGTCAGCACTGCTTTTGATGCGTTCGCGCTATTGCGCCTATGCTCTTGGATTGGCTGATTACTTGATGAACACCACTCATCCTGACCATCCTGCATATAATCCTGACTTTGTTGAGTGGAAAGCTGACCTCTTGAATTTTTCCCGTGGCACAAATTTTCACGGTTTGAAAATACTAGAATTTGTCGACGGCGCCGAAACCGCTTCTGTTTCTTTTAGTGCTTACTTGCGTCAGGGTGAGCATGACTCTACATTTTCTGAAAAGAGCACCTTTGTAAAGCAAGATGGGCGCTGGCTTTATCAAGCCGGTGAGCTGGCTTATCCAGCTTAGGCTTATTTGTAGACGTAGTCCCAGCCAGAAGATTCGCTCTTTTCTTTGGGCTGCACCTTAACTGGCTCTACTTTACTGCTTGGTGCAATCGGTTTTTTAGCTGTATTTTGTAGCGCTGGTGCAGGCGTTGCTTTGCCCGATTCTTTAAGAGATCCTTTAAGAGATTCTTTGAGAGAGCCTTTGCCGGGCACGATTTCTGGCTTGGGGGCTGATTTCGGTTGGCGCATTGCTAGAATTTTTTTGATGTCGGCAATGTCGCGGTTGATTAGTGCTCGTTCGCTCGCTGGCATGGTGAGCTTGAGACATTTCTCGAATGTGCTGACTGTTTCAGGCAGCTTGTTCTGCTTTAGCAGGGAATTGGCTAAATTGCTCCAGGTTACCCAGTCTTTATTGTTGAGCGTGAGGGCTTTGCGAAAAGCCTGTTCAGCACTTTCAAAATCTTCTAGCTTGCGGTAGCAATAGCCTAAATTGATATAGAAGTCAGGGTCGTTAGGAAAGCGCGCTATGGCTTCATGGTAGTTGTCTACAGCATCTTCGTAGCGTTCTTTTTCTAGATATTTATTGGCTAGATTGTAATATGGAATAGCATCACTCCAGGCTGCTGGATGCTCTATTGCTTCGGCCTCTGCTTCTTGTTCTTGTTGTACTTTGGGGCTTGCGCTCGACTTGGCCTGTTTAGGCACGGGCCCAGCGGAAGCCGGCCAACTTACTAGCAAGCTGTTCAGACAAAGAGTGAATATGGTGATTGTAAGTTTGATTTCTTTGGCGTGCATATTTTAGCGATTGAGATCTGGCCAGCTTAAGATCTTGTTGTCATCAATAGAAGCGAAGGGATCACCTTCTGGGATAGGCGCACCAGGAGTGGTGTTGATATCGTTCAGTTCAAGGGTAACGGCCCTGAGCTCTTTCAGGGCTGGCTTTGTCATAATATGGCCTTCAACTTCAGCTTTAATTTCGCGTTTTTGTTCAAGCAATTTGGCTTTGGTGGCGAGATCCTTTTCTTTAGCAAGCTTTTTCATTTTTGCTTTCAGTTCGCGTTCATTTTTAGCTTTCAAAATTTTTGCTCTAATTTGAGCATCGGCTGCTAAAGCATCGGACAGCTCTTTAATTGCTGCTGCTTGTTTTACCTGTTCACGATAGTTGCGCACATAGGTGAGCAATTTGCCGAAATTCCAGGTCATCTGAAAATTCCACCCAGTGATATTTGAGTTAGCAGGAAAGGCAAGAATACGCGAATGATTGAGGTCTCGAATGGCTTCAACCAGACATTTATTCAGTACCGAGTCGGCGGTGCTAGCGTAGATACTGCCGTGGAGATTGCCTTTTCTGTCTACGCTGAAAATGGCTGCTGCAGCCCCCCTTACTTGATCCGCCGATTCGGCATTCAAGCGCTTGAGCAAGACGTGTTGAATTGAGCGTTTGAAGCGAGCTATCCAATAATCCCATTCGGGAATATTCTCTGGGGCTTGCGAATAAACGGTCAAACCTTCGGCATGACTGGCCCAGGCTGGTACGTTGATTGTTTTGCTCTTTTCGACTAAATCGAGCATTTCGTCCATATGCATTATTTCGGCCGGGCCACTAGTACGCCGGGAAGATTGAGGCGCTTGTCCGCTGGCTGTCTTGATCATTTTCTTGCCGCTGCGAATTGCGTCTTTCATCGAGCCAAATAGATCAGGAATCTCAAAATTGGCGCCTGGAGCTGGTTTCTCACTCGCCGCTTTCGTAGGGCTAATAGAGCTGACAGGTTTAGTCAGGCCAATGAAATCAGTCACTGACGAAGTCATTTGAGCAAACCAATCTTTTGGTTTGGCTGGTGCTGCTGGAAGTACGGCTGGCTTATCGAGTCCTTCTAGTTTTTCTTGGGCAAAAGCAGTAATCATATCTGGTGGTGCCAGACGAGCTGCCATTTCTAACTCTTTTAATGCCGACATGTCATAGCCCTGTTTCTTTAGGGCCAGGCCTAAATAATAGTGGGTTTTGCTATCATCGGGATGCTCTCTTAAATCAGTGAGCAGTAGATTAGCTGCTTCACTATAGCGTCCGTCTTTATAGGCTTTAAGGGCCAGTTTAACAGCTGTTTTCGAATCTAGTTTTGGCGCTGGTTTTGTTTCTGTTTTAGTTTCGCTTTTGATTTCTGGCTTCTGCTCAATTTTAGGTTCAACTTTAGGCTGCTCTTTTTTTGCTTGAGCGAGAGCCTGAGCCGTTATTAGATTAACAGAGGTGATTGAACACAAGAGCAAATAAAGAGTGATGATAGAGTGTTTTCTTATCATCATTTGAAGCTCAGGCGTTTGGGGTCATGTCTCTAAACATGACAATTGGATAGTTGTTTTTCTGCGCCACTACCTTTGATGCTTTTGCCGCAGCTAAGAGAATACTAAGATCTTGGCAGTCTTCCGGTATTCCGGCTACACCAAAGGCCAGGGCCAGCTGACTGAGATTAGCCTCCGGCCCCAATTGGCGAGCTCGCAATATTTCCAGAATGCGATGGGCTAATACTGCCGCTGCCGGTGTTTCAGTGTGGGGCAGTAGAATGGCGTAACTGAGCGCCTCGAAGTGGGCAAATAGATCAAGCGATCTCTTTGCTCCATTGATGCGGTTAACAGCTTCCTGCAAGGCTGAGGGTGAAAGGGCTTTTAGTTCATTATTATGCCAAGCCCACATCTCAAAAATTATGATCGAAAAAGGAATTCGATATTGTTGAAAACGCTGAAATTCTTGCTCAAGAAAATAGTGAAAAGATGGATAGGAGAGAATGCTGGTATCGGGACGAGACAACATTTTGTTGACTCTCTCAATCGCCACATGATCTATGGGGACGGCATGAAGACCTGCTGTCTTGTCTGCTTTTGTCGGCTTACTTGAGATTGTAATTAGTTTGCCGTTGACTAAATTGAAGAGAATTGGCACCCAGTCTTTTTTAGCCATGGGCGCTTTGCGCAATAAGTCTTGCAGTGTGGTACAGCCGTCTAGTTGGATATAAAAGTGCTTTTGCCGACCCATATCGACTGGAGCACCGGTTGAAACCCGCTGTTCAAAGTCTTTTTCGCCTAAGTTAGCATCAGCTTTGTCGATATATGATTCTGGTTTGATGCCAGCTGCAGCAATGGTTTTGGTTTGGTCAAGGATAGTTACCCCTTCCATCAGAAGAGCGTCAATACGCTTCGTTACTGTTTTTAGTGGGTTGGTTTCATCGCGGTAAAAATAGAACTTACCTTTTTCCCAGGTGACTAGTTCTAATACTGCCAGGTCACCTTCAGCATCGGGGGCTTTAGCATGGGTGAGAGCACCCTCATAGAAAAATACCTCAGCCGCTGAATTACCATCATCGACAAAGAGACAGCCTGTCATTCCGCCCATATTGATTGACTGCAGTAGGTTGGGCACCTGCATATCAGCTAGACTGCCTTCCATTGTGGCCACTTTCGAGTGGCGGCTGGCGTTGGCAACTGGGGCTCTTTGGGTTGAGATTGACTGCATCTTAAGCAAGGTGCTGCTAAAGACGCCGCTGCTATTGATGTTGCCTCTAGCCAGATTGCCTACCAGCTGATTGGCATCTCCTAAGGGCAAAGTATCGCCGGTACACTCAGCTGTTACCAGGTTGAGGATGAGGCCGATATCGCCACAGGGATAGGTCCAGATCTCTTTGATTTCTTTTTGGCTATTCTCGGTCAATTCCCAGATTGGTTCGCCACCAAGAGCGCTCACTGTGCAGGTCAAAGTCAGTGAACTATCGCTGCCCGGACGCCCCCAGATTACCTCAACCCTTCGTCCTGCACTGTTTTGGGCATGCTGTAGTGCGTCGCTAACGTCTTTGCTAGTGGGCAAAGACTCTAGGCGTGGTAAACGGAGGGGGAGGGTGTTTGGATCTACTTTTGGGCGGTACATTTTAACTAGTGGTGGATGAGCCTTAAGACTAACAGAATAAGGCCAAAATGTGGATGTAAAGAAGCCTCTACTCTGCTTGGTGCTAGATTTTATTGTGCCATGCTGCTATTAAATGCCTGTTAAGCCTACGAGTTTCTAATGGAACGAACTAAATTATCGAAAGTCAGTAAAACACCCGACCAGTTCACCTTGCTTTCCGTGGTTGAAATGGCGTCTATGATCCGCAGTTCATTGATTGCCCTGCCCTTTCAAGTGGGTAGCCAGACTTTGGTTGTCACTTGCACTTTTTCTTTTGCCACCACCAATGTTCCCCGCTGGTGCCTATACGCCAGCGAGGCTGAGGATGTTCCTGCTGTCTGGTGCCTTGATTCGGCCGATTTAGAAGAAGTAAGTACTCTTTTGGCCAAGGGTCTGCCCCCGCAAGCTGTCGCCCCTGCCAGTCCGCCAAGTCAAGATGACCGTCGTGGCGCTGGGGAAATTGTCCAGCCGGGAGCTTTGCCTCAACCAGCGGTTTTTGATCAGGCTAGTTTTGATGGCTTTTGCCAGCGCTTAGTCGACGTTAGCTCTGGTATGTTTGCCGAAGGCTCGTTTTATTGGTTTCTAATGCAAGAGTTTAATCGCTACCAACGCACCAAGCTTGGTTTCGGCATTGTTCTTTTATCTCCTTGCGCCAGTCTCAATCAGAACCTTGGGCTTACTCATTCGCGCCAAGAAGTTATTGCCTGGTTGGGCAAAGTGGCTGTGGCTGAGGTGCGGAAGCTTGATTATATTTGTCATTTCAACGGACTAATTGGCATGGTGCTGGCCAATTCGAGTTTAGAAGAGTCGGAAACCTGCGCCCAGCGAATTATTGAAATTGCTAACAGCCGCAATAATAGTGAGCGTTTCGAAGCTGGCTTCAAACCTTACGCTGGAGTGGCCGGAATGCCGCAGACTTGCGAGCATCCAGGTATTTTAATTGCTGCTGCTCAGCAGTCTCTTAATCAGGCGATGGCGACCAATGTGCCGGTGGTAGCCTTTAGATAGTTAGTTGCTTTCGTAATCCCCCGATATTCAGTTGAGCGCCAGTTCGATAAGCTTTTCTGGGGGAATTAATGCCGATTCAACTAGACAAATTTGATGATGACGATCGCCCATACTCCTTGCTCGCCCAACTGAAGCGGCCAGAATATGCTGACGATAAGTTGGCACGAGAAATTTATGTGGTTGGTGCCGGAACCGCCAATGCTGTGGCTGCCATCAAAGACCGCTTGCCCGAGGTCGGCCTTCAGGTCGCTGGATCGGCTGCAGTAGGCTTTGCCTTGCGAGCGGCGGAGGCAAAATATCCCTGGCTTAGCCCAGGCCTGGCAATTGGTGGCCTGGCGCTGACAGCTACTGCCGCGCGTGATTTAGTTAAACCAGCTGGCCAAATCGCCTCAACGTTGGCTGATACTTGGCGCTCGTCGGATAATCTCGAAGCCAATCGCGAAAAGTTTGGCGAGACTGGCGGAAAATTTGTGGTTGATTTGGCCCTAACGGCAGGTGCTGGCTTTGCCGGTTCAGCTTTGGCGAATCGCAGCTTGTTTTCGGTAGATAGCAAGTTGAGTAACTATGTGCGTATTAATACCTACGAACCTAACACCTACGAAGCTAATATAAGGTCTGCTTTTAAGGCCCCCTGGAGTCTGAAAGCGAAATTGCATCACCGCCAGGAAGCAGAAGGTGTCTCATTTCTTGCCGCCCGTGAGAGTTCGGTGTTTTTGACAGCAACTAAAGTACCCGGCAGACCGCATAACTTTAGTGCTAATGGCTTCTTTGCCTCAGAAGACGGATTGATAGTCACTAATCATCATGTCACGGCTGGCAAAATTGAGATCAATGCCATCGACGCTAAGGGCATTGTCCGCAAAGCTAAAGTGGTGGCGGAGAATCGTCGAGATGATCTTGCCGTGATTAAAGTTGATCCTCCTGAGCCCGGTTTTAAACCAGTTAAGTTTGCCCAGGAGGCCGCTCAGCCTGGTGATTTGGTAATACCAGTTAGTAGACAGTTTGGTGTTAAAGGTTTGACCATTGGGCCAGGGAAGATCGAGAGTATTGAGCAGATGCCTATAAGGTTGAGCCCTCTAGGTAGCGGTGTAAAAGCGACCGATCCAGTTAGTTTTAATTTTCGCGACCATTCATTTAAGTTCTCTCGTGAGCTTGAGCCTGGTGCCACTGAAGTCTTTTCTGAGCGCTTTTTTGGTAATTATTTTTCTAAGCGCGGAGCCTCTGGCAGCCCCTTGCTCAATGGCAAGGGCGAGGTGGTAGCGGTTTTGTCCGGTGGTTATGATGGCAAAAATTATGCTATTCCTGCTAAGTCAATTGCCGAAATATTGACAGAGGCACGCAAAAATTTGGCTAATAAATAGGTTCTGGTTGTAATTCAGTTTTTCTGAACCCAGCCTTGGTTAAAGCTGAATTGAGATATCGATCTTGTCTGATTGTTTGCCAGACCGAGCCACTGAGGTAGTTTTCGATCATCAGTAGAATTGGCCCTTGGTCTATTCCGAGGGTATCCGGGCCCACCCAGCCTGATGGTTTACTCTTGTCAAAAGTAGGGTTGAAGGCGTCTTGGAAGCCATACTTGCCCATTAGTTCTGGGCGGTCATTAACCCAATGTTTTAGTGTGGGTAGCACCAACTCGGGGGCGAAGGGCAGTGAGGCTGCGGCGGCTGTTGGTGCTATGGTGCCATCATCGAGAGCGTGAGGAAAGCCGCGAGCGGCGTAGCCTTGAAATTCGCGCTCTCGACCGTCGATGGTTTTGATGGCAAATCCGGGACCATCTGATGCCGTTAGTCCCCAGTTCAAGGTGTTGTATCCCAGCCAATGTTGTGGGTTGTCCACAGCGTAGTCGTGTTGCTTCAAAACCGCTAGTCTTGAATGATCAAAATAGTCGAGGGCTTGTTTTCTGCCATTGGCGTCTCTTACCCCTTTCATGTCGACCCAAACCTGGGTGTACTGGTGGCCAAAGAGGGGGCCGAATTCGAGACCTTTATGACCATATTGTTCACTGACTACATCAGTTGAATGATACTGTTCCCAAGTTTTGGCTGATATTGGATGGGTGGGGGAGCCAATGCCCAGCAAGAGCAAGATTGAGGCTTCGTCATAACCTCTCCAGTCGGTTTTGATAAATCCGTTTTCTGGTGTCCAGCCCATGCTCAGGCGGCCAGTTGAGTTCGTTGCCCAGTTCCAGTCAACCCGGCTGAATAATTTGGTAGAAAGTTCGCGAATCTCTCTTTCTTTGGCTAGATTGCCGTCAAAATAGTTCTTAGAAAAGAGTACCCCAGACATTAGCAGAGCCGTGTCAACGGTAGAGACTTCGTTGTTTCCGGCTCGCAAGCCAGTTTTGGCATCAAGGAAGTGATAGAAGAGACCGTGATCGCCTGATTTGCCTTGGGGGGCATCACCTTGTGGAGCCTGCCATAAGGTTCTAAGCACCTTCAATGTATAATCTGCAGCGCCATCACGAGTGATCCAGCCATGTTCGGCGGCAATACCATGGGCGGTGAGGGAGAATCCTACTGCAGCAATACTTGCCGGCGATGAATCGGCTGAGCGATCTTTGGTTAAGCCGGTGATCTCATTGCTCTGCTCTCTGAAGTATTCAAAGTGTGCTTTTTGTAGCTTCTCTAGCATTGCTCGGTCTATTGCGCTTAGTTGCGGAGCCGCATCTCTGCGAGCCATTAGCTCAGCGGTTACTCGCCTGGCGTTGCCGTGAGCCTGATGCATGTTTGAGGCTATATGCACGCCATCCAGAGCAGCACCAGTGATCATAAATGAAGCCATAGACTCGACTATTTGCTCTTTGGAGGCATGGCCCTTACCGGAAAGCAGCGAATGACTCTCGGCGCTGACGGCACCACCAATAGAACCACCGGCAGCGTTAGTACTGAGTCTGAAAGCTATGCCTGGTGCGGAGCGACCGAAGGCTAGATCAGAAATAGGAATTTTCAAACTGCTCTCGGCCGCTGCCATCATGCTGTGGCTGGCTAGGCCCATAATACCAAAGGTCAGGGCTGAGCCTGCTGCGGCTATGCCTCTTTGCTCCCAGAAACCTTTGCTCAAGTCGGAATTTGGCGTTAGTAGCGAACCGTAGATTGCCCCGTCTAAGGCCATTTTTGCTGAAGGTGCTACAAATCTCACTGTATTAGCCAAACGGCTAACACTAGTGGCTTCGGCCTGGCTCAGCGAAATCGTTCGCACCAGAGCAGCACCAATTTCGCTAGTTTCGCCTACGCGACCTAATTGAGTAAGTGCTTTGGCCGATGAGCCTTTTACCAATAAAAATGGGGCAACCATACCAAAGCCAGAGCCGATTGTTGTCGCGAGCCATTCTTTGCTAGCAAAGGGCTGCTGCTCTGGTGGTTCTACCAGCTTTAGCCGCGGTAAAATTTTGCTAGCACTTATGTGGTTGACCACTTCTGTGAGGCCGTCTACTGGCGCTTGCAATGCCGAATAGACAAACGATTTACCACTTAATTCTGCCAGGTTGAGTGCCTCTGCCGCTATTCCCATGTCAGTATGGTCTGCTAATTGTAATTGAGCTGACTTTTCTGACGGTGCATCGGAATGGCGTGCTATTGGCAATATTTCACCTCAGGCGCATAATGGGCGCCTGCTGGGCTAATGTCAATGGGGTAACACTAAATCAGTCGTTCAGTTTTGAGTTTGTCGACAAAACACTTGATGCGGGCAAGGGCTATTTCAATTTTATCGATTGAAGTGGCATAGCTGCATCTGACATGGTTGGCGCCGCCAGCACCAAAAGCGGTGCCAGGAACTAGCGCCACGTGCTGCTCGTAAAGCAACCGCTCTGCAAACTCTTCAGAGCTGAGGCCGGTGCTGACTATGCTGGGGAAAGCATAAAATGCTCCGGCAGGCATGTGGCATTCAAGGCCGATTTGATTGAAGCCGTTGACGATCACTCTTCTGCGCTGGCTGTATTGCTCAACCATGTCTTGTACCTGTGGCTCAGAGCCCTTAAGAGCTTCGATGGCAGCTTTTTGACCAGTTATAGGCGCGCAGAGCATCGTGTACGAGTGAATCTTCATCATCGGGGCTAAGATATTGCTTGGTGCGCAAATATAGCCGATGCGCCAGCCCGTCATGGCATAAGCTTTTGAAAAGCCATTAAAGAGAATAGTGCGTTCGTAGGCCCCTTTTATAGAAGGTACACAGGTGTGTTCGCCTTCATAGGTAAGTCGGTCATAGATTTCATCACTGAGAATATACAAGCCATTTGCTTCAGCAAATCTGACGATCTCTTCCATCAGCGCCCGTGGCATGGTGGCACCTGTGGGATTGGAGGGATAGCCTAAAAGTATTGCTTTAGTGCGGCTAGTAAGATGAGCTTCTAGCTGCTTAGCGTTGACGCGAAAGCCTTCTTCAGCCGTGGTCTCAACTGCTACTGGTATGCCGCCAGCCAGGCTGATGCAAGGCTTGTACGAAACATAGCAGGGCTCGGGTACTAGTACTTCGTCGCCGGCATCAAGGATGGTGCGCAAAGCAATGTCTAAGCCCTCAGAGACACCAACTGTTATCAAAATTTGGTCTTCAGGACGGTAATTGACCTGGTAGAGCCGCTCCAGGTGCTCGCTAATGGCGCGTCGCAGTTCTATCAAGCCCCAGTTGGACGTATAACTAGTCTGGCCCCGTTCTAGTGAATATATAGCCGCTTCACGAATTGACCAAGGGGTGACGAAGTCTGGTTCTCCTACGCCCAGCGAGATGACATCTTGCATTGAGGCAGCAATATCAAAGAAGCGTCTTATCCCTGATACAGGAAGTTCGCTGGCAATTTTAGCGATAGGCTTTAAGGGAATCATGGTTAAGGTGTTATTACGAGGCGCTCATTGCCTTCAGCTTCTAAGTAGAGCACGTCGTCTTCTTTGTAGCGGCGCAACTGGAAGTGCGTAACTGTGCCTGTGACACCATTGATCGTAGAGAGTTTTTCTGCGACGAAATTAGCTAACTGGCGCAGATTTGTGGCTTCAACTACGACTCTTAGATCGCTGCCCCCAGAAACCAGCCAGACACTTCGAACTTCCGGAAATCGGGCAATACGGCCAGCTATTGCATCAAAACCAACATCTCTAGCGGGAACTACCCGCACATCGATGAAGGCGGTTACTTTGTCTATACCAGCTTTCTCCCAGTCAATCACAGCGTTATAACGCTTGATCACACCGTCGTGCTCGTATTGCGCAATAGTATCTTTGACTTCGCTTTCTGGGCGACCGGTTTGTTTAGCGATGTCTTCGGCGCTTGCCCTGCCGTCACGAGAGAGAATGGTTAAAATCTCACAGCGTTTTTCTTCTCTCACCGATTCGCCTTTCATGAACTGCGCCTCAAAGCTGCTTTTGCCTGTTCGATTATACGTCTGAGCTTACTCTCGCCAATTTCTTCTACGCTGGGGGCCTGTTCTATTGGCGCAAAAATTTGACTATACCAAGCGGGGTCTTGAAAGACTTCGGTCCAGTTGTCTAGTTTGTCCCACTCGCCGTCGTTGAGCCCGAGTAAGAAGCGTGCTCTAAATGGATCAACTCCTTCAATCTCAAAAGCAGCAACTCTCAAGTCGCGGCCAAGATTGGTGTCAAAATGTGCCGTGCCGCTGGCGTCAACATCAACGTCACCATAAATGTCAAAACGCTTAATCAGGTCTTGCGCTTCGGCAATATACGAATCATGCATGCGCTTGCCTTTTTCGCTGAGCTTGTAGGCCGCTTTCTTGACGTCAATCTCAATTAAGTTTTCGCCTTCGCTATAAGCAATGACATCGACTAAATCGCCGTTGTCTTTAGTGACATCAATCATGGTACCAATGGCAATCTGATGCAAAAACATGACGCGACTAAATTCTTCGACTTTTTTCTCAGGCGTAACCTGGGCACTAACTTTGCTAGAGGAATTAGTCTTGTCTAGAACCACGAGATCGCAGCGCATATATTTAACCGAGTCACGCTCTGATGGCACAAATGCTTGTACCAATGGCGCCTCTGGGTCGAGCGCTTCACCGTTGGCAAGAAAATCGACCGAATTAGAAATGAAAAGCCCATCGCTATCACGGTCGAATATTATTTTCTGCAGAGCGCGCAGATCGTCGATTTGGCCCTCAGGTAAACGGCCTTCCTCAATCAATTCTTGCGGCTGTTCAGCACCGAGAATTTCAAAAACAATGTCGACGGCTGGTTGTTTGACGGTTTGTTGATCAAGGGTAATCACGACTAGATGCTGATTGAGATGATCTGAAACCCGCAGCAAATAGTTCATTCTTATCTTCTCCGTCCGCCCCATCCGCCTGATCTTCTCATAGAGAAGCCCGATGAGCGTCGGCCACCCCAACCTGAGCTAGATGATGCCCCAGTTGTTGATGATGAAGAAGGTGATGAGAAGAGGCCACCGCCCCAGCTTCTCTTTGCTGTACCAGTTGGTGTGGAGGAGAACGAACCACCAAAACCAGATTTGCTAGTCAAGCTGCCATCTGATTTGCTCTTGAACCTTGAAAAGAACCCTTGGTTGGCTGTTTTCTGTTGGGCATACTGAGGCGATTGCCGCCAGGTATTGCGGTAACCCATGAGACCGCCATAGTTGCTATAGGGAGTGTAGTAGCGCCCACCCCAACTGTTCATCAAGTGCGACATTACCATCATTTGTACGAATGGATTATCAAGAATGCTGCGATGGCCTTCGTAGTATGGCCTACCGTCGTAGCCAGCCACGCGGTACGGTAGTTCGTTATTGACTACAGCTCCGGTTTGCTCAATTGCAAAGAGCTTCTCGTCGCCGCTTTGAAATCCGGGTTTTTTGTCTTTGTCGATATAACCAATAATGCTTAAGCGGTCGTTTTCATGGGTGGCATCAAGGGCAACTACCCCTTCGCCGTCATATATTTCGTTAACCCGCTTCTCAAAATCGGCCATCTTACTGTTGAAGTCTTTGTCTCCTTTGGTCTCAAAGAAGGCTTTCTGTACTTCATCTAAATTGATTTTTTGCGAAACACCTTGAATTTCAGGTGAGACATAATGCTCTTTAACACCCCCAGACGAGCAGCCCGTCAGGCTTACTGGGGCGATCACGAGCGCCAGACTCAACAAGATAGTGAGTGATTGCCAGCGTTTCATGCTTTAAGACCTCCAGCGGTAGTAATAGCTACTATAACAACTCTGTCAGTCGAGTCTGCTGATATACATGATATTTTCGTAGTTGAAGCTCACACAGAGATATTGCGATTCTTGATGTTTTTTTGATAACTATCAACAAAGCTGCACAATACTATTTGGTGCTATAGCTTACGGATATAATTAGGCAGATAGATTTTACAGTTCAGGAGTGCCATGAAAATTCTTGCCGCAATAGATGGCTCGTTTCAGTCAGAAGCTGCCATTGATGCTCTTGGTAGCTTTAAGTGGTCCGCTGGTACCGAAATAGTTTTATTTACTGTGCTCAAAGGGCCTGACACTGGTCTGACTTTTGGCCGTAAAAGTGCTGACCAGTCTTCGCTCATGGCCGAATTGCTCGCTGCTACCTCTGAGACTCTTAACGGAATGGCAGTTGAGTTGGAGAAGAGCCTACCTGGCAGCAGAGTAACTTTTAAAATTGCCCAAGGTGACGCTAAGGGTGAAATCTTAGATGCGGCCAAAGAAAATGCAGTAGATATGATTATCATGGGCTCTCGCGGTCACAAAGGCATGGAGCTAATACTACTTGGTAGTGTCTCCCAGGGTGTCTTGATGCAGGCTCAATGCCCTGTCGTGATTGTCAAAAGTGAACCGAGCAGTGATGCTCCCAATCTTCAAGAAGGTTTCAAAAACGTTCTTCTGACAGTAGATAATTCGCCATACTCTCGAGCTGCTCTGGCCTGGGTTAAGACACTTAATTGGTCGGCTGCCACACGCTTCAAGCTTGTTACCGTGGTGCAGGCCTTAACCGATTCCTTCGCTTCAGAAGAAAGTGCAGTTCGTGCCACCAGTCTGACCAGGCAGCATGATTCGCTTCATGGTATGGCTCGGGCTGAAATGGAAGCAATGGCACAGGACCTAATTGCTCATGTGGGCCCTGGTCGTGTCACTACCCAGGTCGGAGAAGGCGATCCCCGCGAGGTGATTTTGCATGTGGCCGCCAATTGGTCCGCTGATTTAATTGTTATGGGTTCCCATGGTCGCACTGGATTAACAAAGCTCTTGCTCGGTAGTGTTTCTCATGCTGTTGCTGTGCATGGCTATTGTTCTGTGGCCATAGTTAAGGGTGTGGTTCCCAAAGGTCAAGGCGCAAGGCAGCAACAGACCGGTATGTTCAAGGTTCCTGAGGTGAAAGAGATTGTCGATCGCTTGCCACCACCACCACCTAATAGTCCTACCGACACGCCTCACATCCAACCTGGCGGCATGTAGTTTATTGCTTGCTTATGACCTGGTAGACCAGCACAAAAGCAACAATCAAAATCAAAATTAGAGCTTTCGCTATGGAGAGTAAACGTTCCATTACTTTAGCAATGCTTTTTGTTGCGGTACCGCTGGTAGTGGCATAGTTTCTGTTCCTAGGCTGGTGGATGTTTTCGCAAAACTACTTCTCTAACGATTATGTCGATGCGATCCATCAACTGAATATCTTTTTCTTTGTCATTGGGAAAGAGGTCGGCATTGAGCTGGTGTAGGCGTTGCAATAGATGGAGTTGGGGATAAGACTTGCCAAATAACTGCATTTCGCACCAGGCCACCCGTGACAAAGTTCTCTCATGGGCTGAGGGAGCATTTGGTTTGGCTGCATCAATTAGCTGTTGTTCAATCATTTTTCGGTGCGCTTCTGCAGCTGGGTCTTCAGCATCTTCGACTGACGAATAACTGCTGGCAGGGGGTGAATTTCTGCTAGCAGCGGCAATAGAATTGACCGGATTTAAATCAGAAGCGATGCTGCGCAGGCCTCTAACAAATGGATTGGCTTCAAATGTTCCTAGGTTACCCGCTGCTACCCCAGGGGTCTGACCGTCCATTTGCATGCGGGGATTAGTAGCCAGGGCATTTTCTGGTTTGATATGTAGTTTAACCTCAGCGTATTGGTCAAGGGCATCAGTTCTTGCTGAAAGATCGCTGCTATGAGATTGGGCGCCGAAGGCTTTGATCTCCATTCGATTGAGTCTGGCTGTGATTGGCTCGCTCTCATAGCTCTGTCCTAAAATGGCAGTCTCTAGGGCTGTTACTCTGGGGTAATGACCGGGTGATTGATCGCCGCCGCCACTAGTTTGATTGCCATAGGAGCCAGGGCTATAGGCAGCCGCTGGGCGGTTTGTTGCTGGTTCAGCCACCTTTGGTTGTAGCTCGGCCGGCAAGCCAACCGCTGCGACGATCTGGGCTGTTCGGTGGGCGGCATCACCGCTATTGGTGGTGCCGAAAATGAAGTTCTCAAGCCGGTTGAGGCGCTGATCATCAGTTTCGTTTTCGAAATTTCGCTCAAAATATTTGTGTTCATAGCCGCGAATCTCGCGGGTAATGTCGTCGGCTTTCTCTGGCTTAGCCGCAGGTACACTCTTGCTTGTGGTTTTGGCCGCTGGCGCTACTGCTTGGGTGTTGGCGAAAGTCGGACAGTCAGCGGTACATGTTGAGAAAACGACAATTAAAGCGGCTATTAAAACAATGCGAGGCACTCTGCTATCTCCAGAACAATCGCTTTTACTTTATAAGAAGTGGTTGCTTCCTAGTAAGCTAAATTGTTTAAGGTTCAGGAATACGCTTGAGATCGCAGCATTTTGAAGAGGCGCACTTGATCATCGCGGCCTATGGCGTAAGCATGGTTGAGGTGGAAGTCGATAACCTTGAGGGCGTCTAGGTTGGCGTGATTGCCTATACATGCCTGGGCTCGCAGCTTACCAAGGCTGAAGCCGAGGTCTGAAGAAAGCTCATTGTGGTCAACCAGTCGCTCGGCCAGGTCTAACAGTTTCAGTGCCAGGCTGTAATTGCTTTCAGCTAGAGCTTCGTCAACGCTCAATATTAGTGAACGTAGTCTGTAATTGCGTCTCAGGGCAACTAGGGCAAGAAAGTCAGGCTTAAAATCTTGATTGGTGCCACGCTTCTCTCTCTGACTCAGAGCATAAGAGAGCAGGTCTGTTACCTCAGGGTGGGCTAAACCTAACGAAATCGCTTTTTCTAAGTCTTTTTGACAAAGTTCGAAAGCACAAAGCCCAAGAAAGGCTTTAGCTCTCATAAACAGGTACTGAGCCTGACTAGGATGACGCTCAATTAGAATAGTAAAGTTGTTCACGGCCAGGCCATAGTTGGCCAGTTCAAGAGCTTCTCGCCCATTGATAAAAGCAAGCGAATCAGTGTGGTCGCATCCAATCGATTCTGACTGTTCGAAGAACTGAGCCATTTTATGTTTTGCCTAAAGCCAAATTAAATTAGGAAGAGATGCCAAGCGGTAATTTCATCTTAGCAAAAATCGCCTGAACCGGTGTGGGTTTGACTCTGGCTTAGGTAAATTATTATTCAGCTTTCAAGAGTTGTTGCACACGAGTATGGATGGCCGATGGTCCAGGATCGCCCAGGCTATAAAGGAACACTTCATTGTTCTTCTTCAGGTAGAGAATGGCTGGTAGTGGCTTAATGCCGTATTCAGCCAGAAGAGGTTTATTCTTTTCTTCATCAGCGTCAATCCAGACCACATTGATTTTGTCGGCGTCGCTGCCGAGGGCAGTTGTTATATCTGCTGCTAGGGTTTTGCAGGCTTCAATCCAGGGGGCGCAGAAGACTAAGATGGTTGGCTTAGTGTTGTCTTTTGCTTCATTCAACGAAATTTTGGCTAACGAGGTTGGGGATGATGACCCTAGTGGTGGTGCGATAAATTTCTCCGGCAATTCTAACAGCAGCTTGTGTGCTCTGGCTGCTAGTGCGGTTCCCCGTGCAATTTGCAAAGTTGTACTGAGGTGCTCTTCTGCCTGTTTGTAGTCGCCCAGTAAAATTTCACCTTCAGCAATTTTGAAGTGTCCAAGGCCCTGCTTGTAGCTGTTAGCCTCTTCATCGGCTTTTTCTCGACTTGGCTCTTTCTTGCTGTTCGACTCAGTTCCTGCTTCGCCTGATAGTTTTTTGCCTGTGACTACGTGCTTTTCGATCCAGTTAGAGACTAGATCAACCATGTCGTTAGCAAATTGGCCCTGCTCAAAGATAAGGTGTTCAGCTGAACCTACCATAACCAGGTTTTTGTCCGTTGACCGAATCTTGCTAAACAGTTCAAGGGTTCCTGATGGTTTGATTAAACGGTCGCTTGCTCCTTGCAGAAAGAGCACTGGAATGTTCTCGATTTGCCGAGCTTTGTGTGGGTTTTGACTCATTAAGTGGCGGAAGTGATTTAAGTCTTTGGCTGAAAAACGACTACGGTTAAGGGGATCTTGCTCCCATTCTTCCGCTACTTCAGGATTGCTTGTTGCCCTGGCAATGACCTTGGGGCCGACCAAGAGTTCTTTGTTTGGAGTGTAAATGAAGCCCAGGGCGGCCTTGATATTGGTGGTCTTCTGCCCCTGACTCTGTCTGGCTGGGACGCTGCAAATCAAGGCATCGACTAACTTAGGATTGTCAGCGGCAGTTTGCAATGCTAAGGCTCCGCCCATAGATTCCCCCAGAATAATTATGGGTAAACCTGGATGGGCTTTACGAATTGAGATTAGGGCATTTTTTATATCTTCAAATGCGAGAGCAAAATCGAGGTTGGTTGCTTCTTTTTGGTTCTGCCAGGAGCCAAAGCCACGTATATCGATAGCATAGGTGGGTATACCCAAGTGCCCCATTTGTTTGCCGAAAGAGGCATAGCTGCTGGCATGCAGACTGAGGCCGTGGATGCACAATAGGGCCGCCCAGGGAGTAACAGTGAGGTCTCGCCAAGCTTCCATTGGCGCTTCATCGCTTGTAGCTTTTGCGTCAGCTTTTGCACTAGCACTTTGAGGGGAAGACTTTTTTGACTTGCCCCAGGCCGTTTGGCTATCGAGTTTGCTAGTAGCCGAAAGAATTGTGATTGATAGGCTAAGGGTAAGGGCGAGGGCTTGAGTGGAGGCTGGTTTTTGCATAAATTTGTCTGTGTTTTAGGTTCCTGGTTAATTCTACTCTGAGAGCCCTCTAATGGAAGGCCACATTCTCTGCGTCATACTGACTACTGCTATCCCGACAAACGCTACACGGATAAATAATAGGTTATTGGCATTGACTCCCTCTAAACAAAATGCGGTTCTAGACCCAGAACTGAAAGCAACTAGTCTGGCAAAAGCCCAAGCCGATGCAGACCGAGACTTAGATCTTGATTTAGATAGGCCCCTGGCTGAAGAAGAAGGTTGGCAAATAGCTCGGGCATCCTTTGCTCGTGAGGCTATTCACTATACAGTGCGCGGCGGAATTGCTTTACTGGTTCTTTCAGGCCTCGTTCTGGCTGGGTTTTGGCTCATTCACAAAGTGCAGCACTTGCCGCCCCATGTAGTTACTGGCGCCCAGAAAATGATTGACCCTGTCCTTAAGGCCAATCCGTTTAATTCTCCGGCTGATAATAACCCGCCTGCCCCCGCTCCTGAAGCCGTCAAGAAAGTGGCCAGTTCTAGCTCTAGCGCTAGTTTGAGCCATGGGAAGACCAATAAGCGGCCCAAGCGGCGCCGTCAAGCTTCCTCAAGACCGGGCCATGGTCACGTTAGACCGGTTCAGGCTGGAGACGACCCTACGGGCGGTCGCGTGGTTTATTCTGATGGAATGATTACTGAGTATTCCTGGAAATAGGAGCTTTTATAGCTGTACCTATAAGTAGTTATGGTTTTGCCTATACCAGGCGAAACTTCCCATGGGCTAGCCTAGATTTATGCTCCAGCTAGACGGGAAATTGATGAACATTAATAGTGTTGCCGACTTCTTAAACAACCTCAAAGCGAAATTAACTTCAGAACCGCAGCACTCAGAGCAATGCCCATCGGCACGGCTAAAGCAAATTGAGGCGCGCTCTAAAGAGGTTGTAGAGGTTGGTTCTGACAGTATCAGTCGCCAACGCACCACTGTTCGCGAGGTGGCAATTCGCTGGTCTACCAATCCTGAAGGTTTTGTCCGTCAAGAAATTCGCAAACCTCATCAGATGGCTGGTAACCAAAGCAATTTTGAAATTGATCCAATGGCAAAACTCGATTAGTTATTGAGCCTTCAGTAGTTTTCATTTCAATAGAGCGAACGCACGTTAACTTTATTTGCAGGGAACCAAATGCCTGCGAGTCAGTCTTTACAGTACGGGTGCATAAGTGGAGTAAACAAGCGGTTGTTTGCCTGGTATCCTGCATTGAAAGAGGTCTTTTAAGTGCGTCGCCATACCCAATCTGCTCTGGTTTGTCTGATTCTATTCTTAGGTGCAGGTCTAGCTGCGAATGCAGACTCGGCCGAGGCTTGGGGGGCCAGCAAGATGAGTCCAGACAGCGACTCCGCGCCGCCTTCAGCAACCCCTCTGAAGATTCCAGTGAAAGACCCAGTCAGCGTGCCGTCTGCTTTTGCAAAGCCAATTTTGCAGAGGCCTAGCAAAACTGATAGCCAAGATCTGCACCATGGTGCCATTAATCGTACAGTCGATGCTCTCTCTCCCCCTGCCAATATTTCCGCCAGTGCCGATGCTGTGGAAGCTTTCAGAGAAACCAAGCCACGCTTGATTTTGGCCCTTTCTGGTGGTGGCTGCAAGGCTGTGGCTGAAATTGGCGTATTGCGCAGCTTTGAGCAGCATGGCATTAAAATTGACGGCATCGTTGGTACCAGTATGGGCTCTACAGTTGGTGCTTTATACTGCGCTGGCGTGTCAGTGGATGACATTGAAAAAATGTATCTTGATGACAGCATGCAAAATGCCATGCTTAAGGGTGCGATTTGGAGTGTTGTTACTAGTCCAATTAAGCCCCTGACTTATCTTTTTAAAGGCCGGCCCTATGCTGGAATTACCAGTGGTAATGGTTATCTCAAACTACTTCAGAGTAAATTGCCAGCTAAATTTAGCGATCTTAAAATTCCTTTTGCCGCAGTGGTGACTAACCTAACCGACGGCGAAACTACTGCTTTAGCCAGTGGCGATTTACCCCGTTCGGTATTAGCAAGCAACTGTGTTCCTACTCTCTATCGTCCCATGATGTTGAATGGCAAACTTTATGTCGATGGGGGCCTAAAGGCCAATCTTCCTTCTACCATAGCTCAGGGGATGGGAGCTGATATAGTTGTGGCCGCCCTGGTTGATACTGCCATTAAACCGGTAGCCAATAGGCAATTTAAGTCGAAGAAAAATTTGATGATGCGAGTGATGGACATCATGCTCGCCAATGCCGACAAGCAACAGGCACATGCTTCTGACATTCTGATCTATCCAGATGTCGATTTTGTGCCTGGTATGACTAAAGACAGAGATATTTTGAAGCGTGGTATTGCCGCTGGGCAGAAGGCGGCTGACACTGTGGCATCACGTATTAAGGCTGAATTGTTAGCTCTCGATAGAAGCAAAGGGGTAAACCCAAATCAGTTGGTGGAAATACCAAGTAAGCAGGTTGATAGTGAAGACAGCAAGGCCAGTCCCGAGTAAAATTAGGGCGATTTTGCTATTGGTTTAAGCAGGTGTGAAATGGTCGCAAGGGTCGATAAGGTCGAAGAGTCGAGTTTGGAAAACCTGGATAGCAAGGCTGAAAGCGGAGCTTCCAGTACCGGGCGCACACTGAAAGATCTCATTGATGGCTTTAGCGAATATGGTCCGCAAGATGCCATCGTCAGCTTTGTCAAAAATGGCTCGGTCACCCTGAATTATCAGGGCTTTCTCTCCGAGATTCGCAATGTCGCTGCCGCTATGCTCAGTCAGGGAATAAAGAACGGCGATAATGTTGTCTTCTTTGCCCCCAATTCAGCCTCTTGGATCGTCTCTGCCCTTGCCACCATTTACACTGGTGCAACAGTGGTGCCAATTGATTCGCAACAAAATGACGATGTACTCAAGCATATTCTTGAAGACAGCTCGGCAGGTTGGATTTTTACTGACGAAAAAGGCTCAAAGCGTCTTGATAAGATATTGCCAAAGTCTGGAGCAAAAGCCAAGTCTAGTCATCGAATCGTTCGTCTTGATGATGATGAAATAGCTCAGAGCTGGAAGAAAATTGCAGCATCTTCTAAAGACAAGGCCGAGGCTATTAACCCTCAACTGCTCAAGTTGGCGCCAGATAATATTGCGGTTTTGTTTTATACATCTGGCACTACTGGCACGCCAAAAGGTGTTCCTTTAAGTCACACCAATATGCTTTTGCAGCTTGATGAAGTGATTTCCAAAATTGATTTGCTCAAGCCGAAAGATCGCGTCATGTTGCCATTGCCTCTTTTTCACGTTTATCCACTTAACACTGGTTTGATGGCACCACTTTTGATGGGCCTAACAATTGTTTTGCCCCGTTCGCTAACTGGGCCCGAAATTATGCGCGCTCTGAACGATGGCAAAGTAACCGTTATTGTCGGTGTACCAAGGCTTTTGCGCTCCCTCTATCAGGCCATTGAAACTAAGTTTCATAAGAATGAAATTGTCGGGGCTGCCTTTGATGCCGCCATAAACTACTGCATTGGCATGGATAGATTTTTCAATTTACGCCCAGGGAAAACACTATTTGCTCCTGTGCGTCAGAAGTTCGGACCAACTTTGCGGCTGTTTACCTGTGGTGGTGCACCACTGGCTAGTGAGTTAGCTTACAAATTGAGAGCAATTGGTTGGGAGATTGGTGTCGGTTATGGCCTGACAGAAACGGCACCACTAGTTACTTTCCGCGTTCCTGAAGATCGCGATCTCGAAGGTGTTGGTCAAGCCATTAAAGGTGTAAAAGTACGGATTGATCCTTTAGCTGAGCCAGATGCAAGACTTGATAAAGATGCTGGCGAAATTGTGGTCACCGGACCCAACGTTTTTGCTGGCTATAAGAATCTTCCCGAGTTGACCAAAGAAGTTTTCACCGCCGATGGCTGGTTTAGAACTGGTGATCTTGGTGTGATGAAGCATGGCAAGTTGCATGTAATTGGTCGGGCTTCTTCTACTATTGTTATGGAAGGTGGCGAGAAGATTCAACCTGAAGACGTTGAAGATCGCATCGCTAAACAACCGGCCATTGCTGAAATAGGCTTATTGCAAGTTGACCATAAATTGGTTGCTTTGGTTATGCCTGATATGAAAGAAGTGGGTGACAAAGATCCTAGAGCCGCAGTCGCAGCAGCTCTTAAGGTGGCCTCTGCTAGTTTGGCCTCCTATCTGCAAGTGACTAATTTTGCTATCACCAAAGACACTTTGCCTCGCACTAATTTGGGCAAAATCAAGCGCCATGAATTGCGGGCTCGTTATGATTTGGCCTTGAACGAAGAGAAAGCTGGCACCAAAGGTAGTGCGAAAGGTAGTGCTAAATCTGGTGCTAAGTTAGATAGTGCAGAAACTCTTGATTCTAATGACCAAATTTTGGTGGAAGAGCCCGCCGCCGCTGCTTGTCTCAAATGGCTGAAAGAGCGCTTCCCTGAGCAAGAGATCAGACTTGATACCAGTCCGCAACTTGATCTTAATATCGACTCTCTTGAATGGATGCACCTTACCTTAGAGCTTGTTGAACATACTGGCGTTGAACTTACTGGTGATGCTGTCGCCAGAGTGACGACGGTGCGTGAGCTGCTCAGTGAAATAGTGGCATCTGCTGAAGGGGGAGAGGGTGCCGTCTCACCCATCGATGACCCTGACCACTACTTGACCTCTGAGCAAAAAGAGTTTGTGCAGCCTCTAACTGGCTGGCGTATTGGGGCTGCTGAGGCTCTCTATAACTTCACTATGATGGTAATGAGCCCTTTTAGAGTGGTGGCGGTACATCCTGAAAATATCAAAGATGTTCCGCAGCTTGTTTTTGTGCCCAATCATGCCAGCTATATTGATGCTTTTGTCATTGCTGCTGCTTTGCCCAAAGAACGAGTGAAGAACACACAGTGGGCTGGTTGGACTGGTATTGCCTTTGGTAACCCGGTGTTTTCATTCCTTAGCCGCTTGTCACGTGTTATTCCGATTGAAGCTAAGCAATCTATTTTTTCAAGCTTGGCTCTATCTGTGTCAGTTTTGAAGCAAGGAAATAACCTGGTTTGGTTCCCTGAAGCTGAGCGCACCCTTGACGGTCGTCTTTTGCCCTTCAAGCAAGGCATTGGTCTTCTTCTGGAAAAGAGTGACGTTAAGGCTGTGCCCGTTTATCTTGATGGTACCCGTCAGGCTCTGGCTCCTGGTGCCTTCTTCCCTACTTACATTCCGATTCGGGTGATCTTTGGTGAGCCCGCTTCTGGTCGTGAGTTGGCCCAAGAGGGTAAGGGTAAGGAAGCCCCTGAACGCATTGCCAATGCCTTGCAGCAGCGAGTATTGGCGCTATCTAAAGAAGCGGTGAACAAACCACCAGAGCAAGAAAGCAAAAGCTAACATTTTGGTCTTTGCTGTTTGGTACTGGCGCCTTGATGCCGGTGGTCCGCACCAGCGTAGTATGCGTGATGAGCATACCCATACTAGCGGGGCCTTTCTCTTTCCTCAGATGACCCTGTCGCGCTCGAAGCAAGAGAAGTGGTCACCATTTTTTGTCGACTATCTCTTCCTTGCTTTCAATACCAGCACGGCCCTCTCTCCCACTGATGTGCCGGTGCTGTATCGCTGGGCCAAGGTTTTGATGATGGTGCAGTCTGTAATTTCGCTGGCAGTTAGCCTTATTGGCCGCACGGGCTGTAAATATCTTATGATTACTAGGTCGACCGAGTACTGTCAAGTGGTGCGTTGATGATTCGATTTGGAGAATTGTTAGTTAGGCTAAGCCTTGTCAGCGAGCGCGATCTTACCGACGCCCTGCAAGTTGCACCTCAATTCGGTTTACCCTTGGGTCGTACACTGGTATTGTCTGGGCGCATCAGCGAAAGCGAATTGCAGTTAGCCGTGGAGCTGCAGCCCTTGATTGGACAAAACATCTGCAGCTTGGAGCGTGCTAAAGAGGCGGCCAAATTGGTGCGAGGCAAGGGCTTGCTTCCAGCCGAAGCCTTGAAAAGAATTGGCGTTCAGGGTGCCACCGATAAGGCCACTCTCGGCTGTTTATTGGTCGATGCTGGTTTTCTCTCGGCCGAACAGGTCGACAATGCCCAGAAGATAAGTTACGAAACTGGTATGAGACTTGGTCGAGTGCTGATCCTCAATAATTTGATCAGTCATTCGCTTTTGACCCAGGCTCTTGATCTTCAAGGTATGGTGCGCCAGGGTCGTATGTCTTTGCCCCAGGCTGTTGAAATGTTGGTGGCAAGTGCACCCAAACACGCTCTCCCTGCCAATATCTCACTGAGATTAGAGGCTCACGGCTTAAGCCCCTCGCCAGCCAAAAAGCAAGTGCGCTTTGGCGAATTTCTGGTAATGTCTGGGCTTGCCAGTGAGAATGAAATTCTCAACGCTATGGAAACAAGCTTAAGTAAGCAGCTCAGTCTTGGTGAAGCAATCGTTGCCCTTGGATTAATCTCCCAGAGCCTGTTTAAGAAAGCCGAAAGTCTCCATGAACAAGTCAGTCAAGGAGAGGTAACCTTGAAGCAAGCCACCGACGAGATTTATCGCTTGATTCACGGTGACAAAGGTGGCAGTAAAGCCGGCAGCGCCGATAGCGATAGTTTGCCTTCGCCTGTTTTAGGTGAATTGCTTAAAATGACAGGATTCGTCAACGATACTGATATTACTGAAGCGATTGAACTGAGTAGCCGTTATCCAGCCCTGATTGGAAAAATGCTTGTGGTGTCTGGAGCAATCGATGAGGCCACTTTGATTGCCTCACTGCGTTGTCAATATCTGCTTAAGCACCGTTATCTTGCCGTTGACCAGGCCGTTCAGGCTCTGCAGTATACAAGGAAGAATAAGGTTAGCTTTGACGACGCCATGGAAGAATTGGGAATTGCAAAGCCTTCAGGTATCTAGGTCTGGCTTCTCAGCTGTTCTAAATGACTTTCATTTTTTTCTGGACGATAGTTTCGTCGTTGTCTGCACCAATGCATTTGACAGTAATGATGCGCTCACCAGCTTGAGCATCTTCTACCATCTGCCATGACCAATTCACTGTTCCAGCGGCGTCGGCTCTCTTCTCGACCAGGTTTGGATGGCGACTGGCCCTTCCGTTTGGCTTTTGCACGGTGATCTGGCAAAAGGCGCCTGGTTCGGTTTGCACGGTGACACTGCAGAGTTGACCCGCTCTGACCACCCTGGTAAAGCCGACAATTTTAGCCTTAGCATGGAAAGGTAAAGCTTGAGCGGGGGCTTCGGCAAATAACATGCAACTCAGTAAGGCTGTAATAAGTATCTTTTTGAGTAAGAACATTTTTTTCTCCAGAGCGCTCTAGCATAATAACACGCTCTAGCTCCGGGTTTTGTGCCATAAGCCTCGATTTAGCCCTTGTTCATCCCGGCAATGGAACTTATATAGTCGGTGCGCGTCATTAAAAACACGTAGCGATGACTCGCTGGCCCTGTTAATCTCTAAGTGAGGAAAATTGTGAATAATCCGATTTATAGCAGCAAATTCAAATCAGTTGCATTTGCAATGATGACACCTCTGCTTAGTGCCGCCGTCTTAATTTCGGCGCAACCGGCTCAAGCTCAAAGCTTTACTGATGTTGTACGCAACGCTCTTGGTGCTAACAATAATAGTCCGTTTAATTCGAACAATTATTTAGCTGGTAATAACAACGGTTTGAATGGCGCTCAGACCGCATCAATTAATAATTTGAATACCACTAGGGCACAGGCCAATGCTTCGATTTCTACTGCTGTAGCCAATGGCACACTGAGTGTCGATCAAGCTAGTCTCTATCAAAATCAGTTGAATGCTAACGCCAATGAGCAGAACAATTATGTCAACTCTGGTAACTTCAATTTCGCGCAAATGCAGTCAGTCTTGACCAATTTGCAGAATATCAACACAAGTATCACGAGCTCTATTGCAGCTGGTGCCACCAATAATTTCAACACTAATAATAGTAATAATTATGGTTGGAACAATGGCCGACGTAACCGTGGCAATGGTCGCTGGAACAATGGCTACAATCAAGTAAATACAAGCTACTGGACCGGTATTGACAGCCAGTTAAGTGCCGCTCTAAACCGCATTCAAGATGGTCTCAATAACCGCTCGCTCACTCAATATGAATATAATGACCTGAAGCGGCAATATGACTTAATCGTTAGCAGAGAAGCCCAGTATAAGGCTAGTGGTGGACGCTTCAGCAATGGTGAGCGCACAGCTTTAGAGCGTCAGATCGACGCTTTGAACAGCTCAATTACTCGCGAAGTGACCGACCGTGAACGTCAAAATAATCGCCATGGTCGCTGGCGCTAAGGTAGAAATAGCGCTCTTCCGATGGTAGGGGCAAATATAGATTAGCAATATGATACTTTGACATCTCTTTTCAAAGTATCATATTGCTAATTACAGCCTGCTTTTGGAGAGAGAATGTCAACAACAAAAATATTCCGTTGGAATTTTTTGATGGCGCTAGTAGCCTGTCTATCTTGCCTAGTAACAACCAGCACCGCTACACTTGCAGCTGACAAGAAGTTCTTTGGCAACGAGTACGATCCAGCTAAAGATCAAATTACAGCTTATACCGATGCAACTGGTGAAGCGTATCCAGGTAAACCCGAACCATTAAAAGTTAAAGACATGTTCTCCTATTTGCAGCCATGGGACGGCTACTGCAATGAGAGCAAATTGCCTGAAGCGGACATCAAACGTCTTCCTTGTCAAACTTCAAACATCAAACCAACTTTGAAATACCATGGTGTTCAAGTTATTGGTAACAAGTGGATGCACAGAGCTTGTGCCGAGGCTCTCAAGTCTGTACAAAACGGCGGCGGACCTTTCAGTACTGTAATTGTGCAAATTGACAATGACACCAATAAAGTGATTCGTTATTGGGTTTCACACAACCACGTTACTGAGTGGGTTGACCCCACTGCCCACGGTGAAACTACTGCAATTAGACAAGCTTGCAAAGAATTGGGCGTCTTCAATCTGGGTGAGATCAATAAGTCTAATCCCAATCTCAAGTTGCCCCAGACTTGCGCTACTTCACACTGCGACCTCTATACTTCGGCTGAGCCATGCCCAATGTGCTATTCGGCCACTCGCTGGGCTCACATCGATAACATCTATTTTGCTGCCACCGTATACGATGCTGCAACTCAGGGTGTGAATTTCGGAGACGAGCCTCAGTACGCTGAGCTTTCACTCAACTACGAAGACCGAGTCAGACTAGGTGTAAACTGCTATCAGTGCACAACTGATAACTCCCTTGATGCTTTCAACCACTTTAAGCGTGGTGGCAGCATTAAGTACTAATTCAGTACGGCTGTTGAAAGAGGCGCGGAGTTATTCTCCGCGCCTTTTTTTAAGGATAATTATGGCAAAGCGAGAGCCCTTCGATCTGACCGGCCCAACCAATATAAATTTGCTAGAAGCCTGCACAATTGGTGTGGTGGCAGCCATCGGTGCTGTCTTGCTCAAGGATGGTGTGGGCTTTCTCGGTGCCTGGCGTATTGTTGGCGTTGATTATGCCAATGCTAATTGGGGTCAATGGCATTTTTTATTTTTGCCGGCAGTGGGCTTGCTGGGCGGCACAGTTGCTGGTGCTTTGATTCAGTTTGTGGCACCAGAGGCCACTGGTAGCGGTATTCCTCAAGTGAAAGCTGCGATTATGGGGGTGCCACAAGATCTTGGCTTGCGCACGGCAGCGGTTAAGTTGATTAGCTGCGTGGTGGCACTTGGTTCTGGTTTGTCTATGGGGCGTGAAGGCCCAACTGTGCAACTGTCAGCGGCTCTATCCGCCAAGGCCAGCGAACTGATTCGTTCTTCTCCTAAGCACCGTGCTCAGTTGATTGCTGCTGGTGCCGGTGCTGGTTTGGCTGCGGCCTTTAATGCTCCACTAGCTGGCGCCCTCTTCGTTTTAGAAGAGTTAATTGGTCGTATTTCGGGCTTCACCGTTGGTACTGCTGTTGTTGCTTGCTTTATGGCAGCAGTGCTTTCTCGTCTGGTGGGAGTGCACAGTCTAGATATTGAAATGGGCAAGTTGAATGGACTATCAACTTTCTTTCCCATCGACATTCCTTTTTATGTACTTTTGGGTGTGGCAGCCGGTTTTGTCGGGGCAATCTTTAATAAAGCAATTATTGGTGGTCTTACTTTTAATCGTGATTTTTTGAAATGGCCAGTGACCATCACCTGTGGTCTGGCTGGCTTGCTTTCAGGTGTCTTGGTTGCTTTGGTACCGCCTCTCTATAACGACTATAGTGGTTTGCGCGAAGCGCTTGTTGCTGGCAACCTTGGCTTAAACGCAATTGTGCTGGCTTTGGTATTACAGTTTGTTTTAACAATAATTGCCTATAGCTCTGGCGCTCCTGGTGGTTTGTTTGCTCCAAGTTTAACTATGGGCGCCTGTCTTGGCTTGCTAGTTGCTTTTGTTGAGCAACAGTTTTGCGGCTCTGCTAATTCGGTTGCTTTTGCCATAGTTGGTATGGGTGCTGTTTTCTGTGCTGTAGCACGGGTGCCGATGACCGCAGTGGTGATAATTTTTGAGATGACCACAGATTTTAATGTGGTACTACCCCTGATGATTTGTTCTGTAGTGAGTTATCTTGTTGCTGAGAAATTAGATCCTGGCTCTATCTATGATCAATTATTAGAGTGGAGTGGTATTGACGCTGAATCTCTTGAATCTAAGCCGTCAATCATGAAGACCATGACTGCTGGTCAAATAATGAAGCGCCCAGTCGAAACCATAGAAGAGCTTGCTACTCTGGCTCAAATACGCTCTCAGTTTGCTGTTTCTCGTCATCATGGCTTTCCTGTCTTAGATAAAGACAAAAATATTGTGGGGATGCTAACAGAGCATGATCTGCTGACTTTTAATCACGAGCAAGAAGACATAACGGCTCAAAAGATTATGGTGCCAAATCCGGTGACGATAGATGTAGAGCAGTCTTTGGCAGAAGCAGTTTTGCTTTTTGATAATTATAAAGTCAGTCGTATTCCTGTGGTAGAAAATGGTCGCCTAGTCGGGATAGTTACTCGCGAAGATGTTGCTTCTGCTGAGAGTTCGACTCTGCTTGTAGGCGCTGACAATAGTAGGCGCGACCCCAGGGTCTCCTCATTTGTCACCTATGAGACAAGAGCGTTGAGCGAGAGCAAATCACGTGTTTTGGTTGTCTTGCAAGAGGATAGTGAAGTAAATCGTCGCTCTCTTGTTTCGCTGGCTGCCATAATTGCCAAGAACAAGTCTTTTGATCTTGAATGTTTGCATGTGCAGGCAAACACTAAAGGTGACTACGACCACCGCCTCCTGGTACAGCAGGCAGAAGCTGTGGCCCATGAATTGGCTGTTACTGTTCATACCAGTGTTCGTTTGGCAAAACACCAAGCTACAGCAGTGGGCGAAATTATTGATAGGCGACCAATAGAAATGGTGGTGCTGGCTCTTAACTCAGCCACCGACTTAATTGAGCTTGACCTTATAGTAGAGCAAACGACCTGTTCTATTTTGGCTAGTTCTGCTCCATACCTTGGCAATACTAGGGCAATAGTGCTCAGCACTATGGCCTTAGATCAAGAGCAGACGGCCATTGCTCATGCTACTGCCCAGCTGTTTAAACAAACCTATGGAGCCAAAGATGCCAGCCTCAAAGTGATCGCTGTAGAGAATGTAAAAACTAGTAAAATCATTGAGCAGTTTAGTCAAAACGACCATGCCGATGAACTTTTTGTCCTGGCGCTCTCACGGAAAAACTTCATCGCTTTGATAAAAGAGGTAGAAGTGCGAGAGCTTATAAAATCCCAAGTACCAATTTTATTTTCGGTAATTCAATGAAAAAGCAGTCTAGTCGAGTGGCACTTGTTGTATCTTCTTTTATTGCCTTGCAGTCGTTCTCTATGGCGCAAGCAGCAGACTTCCATAGAGATATTATCTATCAGGTTTTTACAGATAGGTTTTTCAATGGTCGCAAAGACAATGATAATCCTCCCCAGAGTCCAGGCCTGTTCGACGCTAGTCGTAAGAACTGGAAAGCTTATTGGGGCGGCGATCTCGCTGGGGTTAAAGAAAAGCTTCCTTATATCAAAAGTCTGGGCTGCTCAGCTATTTGGATATCGCCTTGCATTGATAACATCAACAAACCAGAGAATGATGCTGCAGGCAATATGGTGGCACCTTACCATGGCTACCATGCTCGTGACTTTATGAGAGTCGATGAGCATTTTGGTGATAGTGATATGAGCTTCAAAGATTTTGATGCCTTGACCAAGGCTGCTCACGATCTCGATATGCGCGTATTTGTAGATATGCCTTTCAATCATACAAGCCCATACAATCATGCTGAGTACGGTGCTTTGTATGATGCTGGTCAGTTTAGAAGCGACGTGGAGAACGATCGCAATAAGTATTTTCATCACTTGCCGGCAGTGAGTGATTTCAATGATCCCTACCAACTGCAATACGGCACCATATTTTATCTTGGCGACCTCGATCAAGAGAATCAGTATGTTGATACTTATTTGAAACAGGCAGCCGCTAAGTTTCAGAGCCATGGGGCCGACGGCACTCGGCTTGATGCTGCTAAACATATGAACTGGGGCTGGCAACACGTACTGGCGAATAGCTTATACAACCGTGCTGATCACTTGGTGCTGGGCGAGTGGTGGCTCACCGGTATTGATGATCCTATGTATAAAGATGCTGTCAAATTTGCTAATAAGGGTGGCATTTCTCTTTACGATTTTCCTCTGGCTAATGCTATTCGCAAAGCCTTTGCAGAGGGAGGCGACCTTACCCTGGTTGATCAAGTGGTTAGCCAGGAGAACAAAGATTTTATCGATAGTAATGAGCTATTGACCTTCATTGATAATCACGATATGTCGCGCTTTCCCAATATTGTTAAAGATAAGAAAGTAACTCAACTGGCTCTAGCAACTCTTCTTACCAGTCGCGGCATTCCTATAATCTATTATGGCACTGAGCAGGGCTTATACGATGATACTAAGGGTGGTGAAGACCCCTATGATCGTCCTATGATGCAAAGCTTTGATCAATCGGCTGATAACTATAAGTTGATTCAAAAACTTACCGCCCTAAGACAGACAAATCTTGCCCTCAGCTCCGGTAAGCAGAGAACTCTTTTCTGCTCAAAAGATCTCTATGTCTTTGAACGTCGGGCTGGCGCTGATGTCGCTGTCGTGGCGCTTTCGCTCAAGCCGAAAGAAGCATTGCTAGATGCGGCTGAAGTTGCCACTAGCCTTGGTCTGGTTGACAATGAAGTTCGGCAAGATGCTTTAGCTGGTGCTCTCTCAGGTATCGCCCTTGAGGGCGCTAAGCAGCTATCTTTGCCGCCTCAGTCGCTCTCGATTTGGCTGACTAATTCTAATAAGTCGAGTGCTTTTATCGCCGCCATAAGACCACCAGCAGCCACCGCCGGGAAGGCCGTCACTGTCTATGGTAAGGGCTTCGGTACCAGTGGAAAGCTCAGTCTGGCTGGTGAAGCTCTGACTACTTCCTCCTGGGCTGATGACAAAATTGTTTTCAATGCCCCTCTGCTCAAGCATGGTCGTCTCGTCTTAGAGGTCGAAGCTGCTAACTCAAGCAAGGCCAAATCAGAATTGGTAGTTGTAGAAAATAAGTTAGTACTCGTTCGCTTTGTAGTGCCTGATTTAAAGCTTGCTGCTGGTGAGCAGCTCTATATCAGTGGCAATACCAGTGCATTAGGAGCAGGCTCTTTGTTGCCAAATGATATGGCTGGGCCCATGCTAGTCAATCAAGATAGTGATGAGAAGCCCTATATGCTGGCTGTGCCCATGCCAGCTGGAGAGTCAGTAGAATTGAAGTTAGCTGTTTACAACGCTAAGGGCCTGGTTAGGGCCGAGACTAAACCGCATAACTTAAAAATGCCCCAATTAGGACCCAGTGTCATAACTATGACCTGGCAGTAAACCTAAATCAGGCCTTCTTTCATGGCTTTCACTGCTGCTGCTGTGCGTCCTGTTACAGCTAACTTCTCTAAAATGTGTTCTACGTGGGTGCGTACTGTTGACAGGCTGATTATCAACTTGTCGCCTATTTCTTTGTTGCTGGCACCGTCGACCATCAGTCGTAGCACATCTTTTTCTCTAGTGGAAAGAACATCTATTGGCTTCTCCTCCACTGCAATTTGCTTCCCAGACTGGCTGTTGGCATGTTGTTCGAAAGCTTTGAGTACTTTCTGGGCAATGCGCGGATCTATCCAGGCTGCGCCATCGGCGACTGATGATAGGGCCACTTGTATGCAGTCAAAGGCAGCGTCTTTCAGGCAGTAGCCGGCTGCTCCTGCCGAGAGTGCGGCAAAAATCTCATTGTCATTTTCATGGGCTGTAAGCATGACAATGCGCACATCAGGACGTGCTAGCTTGATTGCCCGGGTGGCATCAATGCCATTGAGCTCGGGCATGCCGATGTCCATGACTATTACATCTGGCTGCAATTCGGCGGCCATTGCCACTCCCAGGCGGCCATTATTGGCTTCACCGACAATAGTAAACTTGTTGGCACGTTCAAGAACAAGGCGCAGGCCTTGCCTCAAGATATCGTGATCTTCAACAATTAGTACGGATATCTGTTTAGTCATAGAGTCTAAAACTATACCAAACAATGGCAGATAGAAACCTTAGTTTTGCTTTTGCCACTGCCCCTAGTGGCGTTTTAGGCTTTTCTCTTGACCCGGCTGAATTCTGGGGTCTTCTTGGGGCGGTTCCAAACCTGACTCTTGCCCAATCGCCTTTAGGGTCGTACCTTTGTCTTTTTTCTTATCTTTGGTGCTGAAGTCGATTAATTCATCAATAAATTTTGGTACTACAGGTTCCATGGCTTCACCTCATCTTTCACCACCATAACCCTGATTTGATCAGTACGGAATCGGTCAAATGGCGGATTGTTGTAAAGTGACCAGCCGGCAATTTTTTTCAATTTTGCTGGCTTTAGCCAATACATTGGCTAGAATAAATTGACTTATCCGCTAGATTCTGGAAGCAAGGGTTGCCATGACCGAAAAAAACAAGAAACAAAAGTTTGCCCAGCTGGGTAAGACCAATAAGCAAATTTACGATGACCCCAAAGCCTCTATTTTGGAGTGCTTTCCTAACCCCTTTGCCGACCCAGAGCAAAATGTAAATGGTGTAATCGGTACTATCCACATTGAGGCGCCTGAGTTTACGACCCTCTGCCCAATCACCGGTCAGCCGGACTTTGCCACAATTGTGATCGACTATCGTCCGCGCCAGCTATGTGTTGAGAGCAAGTCTCTCAAGGTTTATCTTGGGGCCTTCCGCCAATTTAACGAATTTCACGAAGCCAGTGTCAACCGCATTGCTAATGATTTGATTAGCTTGCTCGATCCCCACTATCTCAAAGTCGAGGGGCGTTTTACCCCTCGAGGCGGGATTCCCTTCTGGCCCACAGCCGAGTACAGCCGCACTAAAAAGGCGGGTAAGTAAAGCTATACGCGGTTGTCAATCGGTCTGTGTATAGGCCTATTTGCGGGCTTTTGGTACAATCCAAGTCCCCTTGGTTTAGTATCAATGCCTAAAGCACTAGTTGTTTTCTCTGGTGGTCAGGACAGTACCACCTGCCTTTACTGGGCCAGACAGCATTTCGATGCTGTGCACGCTCTCACCTTTGATTATGGTCAGAGACACCGGCTTGAACTTGAAAGCGCTAGAACTATCGCCCAGATGGCTGGTATACCTCAAGAAGTAATAAACCTGGGTCATATCTTTGCTGGTTTAAGCCCCCTTACTGATCTTTCCCGGCCCGTTGAGGCCTATGATGACGTCGAGAATTTGCCTCAGGGGATAGCCTCAACTTTTGTGCCCGGTCGCAATATCTTGTTTCTATCGGTAGCCGCGAACCGAGCTTATGTCTTAGGTTGCGACACCGTTGTAATCGGTGTCGCCCAGCAAGATTTTGGTGGTTACCCTGATTGTCGCTTAGATTTCATCGAAAAAATGCAAAGTGCCTTAGCCAGTGGTCTAGATGCTCCCCTGACTATTGCAACACCGCTTATGAATTTGACAAAAAAGGAAACTGTGGAGCTGGCCCAGTCTCTGCCTGGCTGTCTTGAGGCTCTCGCCTATTCGACTACTTGCTATAACGGTCAGTCTCCACCTTGCGGCCACTGCAATTCTTGCTTGTTGCGCGCTAAAGGTTTTGACCAGGCCGGTATAGTTGACCCCTTGCTCCGTGCTGCGAGAATCGAGAAATTCGCTGAGGAAGTAAGCGGTGGATAAGAACCAAGTTTCAGCGGTTCGTAAATTGCAGTTTTGCGCTGGGCACCGCTTATATAAGCATGAATCGAAGTGTCGTCATTTTCATGGTCATAACTATCAAGTCTTCCTTCACGCTCAATCTAGCTCGAATAGCCTTGATCAAGTTGGTCGGGTGATAGATTTCTCGATACTGAAAGGGCGATTTTTGCCCTGGATTGAAGAAAATTGGGATCACGGTTTCATTGTCTGGAAAGGTGATGAAGAAGCAATTTCGGCATTGCAGGCGATACCAGAGCAAAAACTATTCTTGCTTGAGAGCAATCCTACCGCTGAGAATTTGGCACTCTATCTGCTCAACCAGGTAGCGCCTAAGCTGCTCGCTGATACTGGGGTGAATCTTACTAAGATAGTACTCTGGGAAACAGAGAACTGTTTTGTTGAAGTGTCTTTGTCGTTAGTAAAATGAGATTCCCATGAGAGGAGATAACCCCCTACGCCCTCAAGATTCAAGCGACGGCCAACGACTATGGGTGCAAGAAGTTTTCTATACCCTGCAAGGGGAAGGCCCTTTTGCTGGACAGCCAGCGGTATTTGTTAGATTGGCCGGCTGCAATCTCAGTTGCTTCTGGTGCGATACTGAGTTTGAATCTTCTACTTGGCGCCCAGATTTGAAGGAGTTGATAGCCGCTATAGAGAGAGCGCGGCCGCCATTTTGTCAACTTATTGTGCTCACTGGCGGCGAACCTTTTCGCCAAAATATTGCCCCGTTGCTTGAGAACATGCTCGCTTTGAGCGACCAGCTTGTGGTGCAAATCGAGACCAACGGCACTCTTTATGTTGAGCTTCCGGAAAGTAAGCGCATTCATATTGTTTGTAGTCCTAAGACAGCCTCACTCAATCAAAGGCTTCTACCCAAGATAAATTCGTATAAGTATCTAATCGCCGCCGGTCAATACGATAGCGCCGATGGATTGCCCATCGAAAGTACCCAGAGAGCCGGAGAAATCACTCGTATTGCCAGACCACCAGCTGATTTTAGAGATCCATCCCTTGGTATTTTTGTTATGCCAATTGATGCTGGTTCAGCCGACGCTAGCTCTGCCAATACCCAAGCTGCAGTCAGGGTAGCCTTAGATTTTGGCTACCGCCTTACTCTGCAAACTCACAAGATAACAGGCATTCCCTAAAGCTAGGGCTTTCAACACCATTTCGCTTTCACTGTTTGGTTGTATCGCTGATTCTATCTCCCGCTCTAACTCTAAGTGTCTGACAGGCTTTTGCAGATAGCAAAATTTACTGCCTTCAAGCAAGCATAGTTTGCCGCCTTCACCTTCGGCGAATTTTGCCCAGTAAAATCGGGGATACCTCTGAGCTGTCGGTTTGGGAACAAACATCCTGACTGAATAGCGATTTACTTGGGGCAGACCTTTGATGCAAATTATGGGGAAGGCTGACTGGTCGGCTGCTTCTTGATAGCGAATTGGTTTTGCCGCAGCACAGCTGTAAGCTTCAATTTCCACAGCGATTTGCTCATTGAGAAGCCAGAGAGCCGGGCTATAAGTGCCGGAAGCTAAGTGGAAGTCATGAAAGCTGGTTTGTATGCCGAAGGTCTCAAAAAAGATTTTCCAGCTTACTTCTAAGCTTGGTTCATTTGGTTGCACAGCCCCTGCAAACATCTCTTTGCCTCCGAAGGTAATTCTGTATTGCCGAAATTCTATTACGCTTGTTTTAGCCATGCACTGTGCTATTGCACAGAAGAGTCGGCGGAGCTAAACTAGGGTTCATTGATGTGGGTGCTTATGCTAATCAAGTTCTTCTTGCATACTGAGGTTCTGGCACTTTCCTGCCTTAGTGCCGTGGCTTTTTCACTGTCTACACCTCTGGTGCTGGCGCAAGCAAGCGAACTTGCCCCTGCAAGTACAAGAAGCATTGACCAAGCGGCTAAAGCCTTAGTGGTACTCGTTTATGATCAGCATTGTAAGGCCTGGTGTACAAAAGTCAGACCAATAATGAAAGAGCTGGGCGAAGAGCTTGGTGAAGACGTTGTTGTGGTTGAAATAGATTCTTCTGCTGACGTTGGTAAGACCGCCATTAAGACAGCCGAAGACTTGGGCATTATTCGCTATTACAAAGATGTTGATATGGTGCCTGTGGTAATGATTTTTGATAGTAAGAAAAAACTGATGCATGAGCTAGGCGGCCCAAAGACAAAAGATACCTATAAGTGTGCCATTTTAAGTGCTTTGAAAAATGCTAAGAATAAGTAGCTGTCAATATGAGTAGCGAAGACGATAAGACTATAGAAAGTGGCTCTGATGCTGAAGATGCGGCTACTGTCTTCTCTCCTGATGTTAAATCTACCAATGTCCGAAATATAACTGATGCCGCCTCCGTTCGCTCTGGGCTACAAACAAGCAAAGTAATGGCCCGTACTGAGAAATTTGATCGCGGTGATAGCGCTGCCATTTCTTTGCGCTCTGTCAAACTGATATCTTCTTTGGCCGATTTGAGTTTGATAGCCGCTGGTCTTTTGTCTTTGTCGGTTATTGTTGGTTGGGTATTTTCGCAAGATGTATTAAAAAGGTTGTTTTTTGGTCAATTGACCAGTTTTCCTACAGCTTTCTGGCTGTGTTTGCTCACGCTGGCGACACTACCGGTGGTGATGAAAATCAATGCCAGCAATCGAGTTGTGCAGCTAGTCAGTCGTGCACTTTTGCTTGTTTGTGCTATTGCTGGAGCGGCTTTATGGTTAGAGCATTTGTTGGGGCAAGACTGGAACTTAGCGCTACCAATTTATCAACCGGTGGATGCTGGCTATTTGACTTTGCCTGGGCTTTTGTCAGTTGATGCGTCGTTTTGTCTCTTGCTTGTGGCGCTCACTGCCCTTGCTTTAGAATTCGTTGGCGCCAATCGCCCCCTTATTTATCAAACTCTTAGTTTGATATTGGGTCTGCCCAGTCTCATACTGGTGCTATCTTTTGTTTTTGGCGCCGGTGGAGCTATTGACGGCTTCTGCGCCATGCAAGGTTGTGTTGTCTTTAAGTATCTTACCTATCTCATTCTTTGCTTGTTAGAAATATCGATCTTCCTATCCCGTCCTACACTTGGTATTACTAGATTGCTTGCCATTGATACGGTTGGTGGCAAATTCTTTCGCTTATCTATTTTAGCTTTTATCTGTATGGTGCCAATCAGCTGGGCTTTACAGCAGGCTGTGATTCGTGAAATAGTCAACTTACCCAGTGCGCTTTTGTTGGCCTTTATTGCACTGGCGGCTGAAGTTGGTGCCATTTTTGCTTATAGTGCTCGTAAGATTGACAAGATCGGCTTTGAGAAGCAAGAAACCGAACATAGTCTTGCTGAGCTGAGTGCGGCCCAGGAAGAAGGCCTGAAGTACAAGATGGTTTGTCTTTCTTGTGCCAAAGAATTTCCGGAGGGTTGGGTTTCTTGTCCTTATGACGGTGCTGAACTTTCTCGTATTGCTGACCGCTTCGCTCCAGGTTCGATTTTTGCTGGTAAATACGAAGTTAGTGATCGCCTGGGCTCTGGCGGTATGAGCACGGTTTATTTGGCGAAGCACCAGTTTTTGAATAAAAACGTTGCTATAAAAGTTCTGCATTCTAATCTTGCTTCTGATGCCAAGTCGGTGCAACGCTTTCAGATGGAAGCTAAAGCCGCTTTTGATTTGACTCATCCCAATTTGCTCACTATCTACGATTTTGGTATCTCGCAAGATGGTCAGGCCTATATAGTCATGGATTATATTGAGGGTGAGAGCATGGCCGATTTGGTGCAACGTCAAGGGCGCATTGATATAACTCAGGCCTTGCCTCTGTTTTATGACATTTGTCAGGGCTTAGCCCATGCCCACGAAAAGCATGTTTTGCACCGCGATATTAAGCCCAGCAATGTCATGTTGCTCAAAGGCGATAGTCGCATCATTGCTAAAATTGTCGATTTTGGTTTGGCTAAGAGCTATGACGAGTCAGCTATGAAATTGACTCAAACCGGCGAAATTTTTGGTAGTCCTCTCTACATGAGCCCTGAGCAGTGTCAGGGTGCCGCTTTAGACAAGCGCTCTGATATATACTCACTGGGTTGTTTGTTCTATGAGACCCTATCGGGTATTCCGCCGATTAAGGGCGATAGTGCCTACGATACTTTTAAACGCAAATTCTCTGATACTCCACCTGCTTTTGACCCAGCTCTCAATATTCCTGGTTGGCTCTCGGCCCTGATCATGAGTATGCTTAGCGTGCGCAGAGAGGAGCGACCAGCTAGTGCTCAGTCTCTGGCTAAATCGTTTGCTGCTTATGTGCGCTAAGTTAAAGTTGTAACTGGAAAGATTAAGTTCTAGCTTTTGCTGCAAATTTGGCGCGCCTTTGGGCTGGATAGCTATGCTAGACAAGGACTTCGGGGCTTTTGTCCTAAGCTGGTCGATCTTGGGAAAAAGTCACTCTTTTGGGGTATATAGATGAGTGCTTTTACTACCCAGCTTTACCAGGCAGATTGAAGATTTTGGCAGACGATAAAGCTACCGTCGTTAAAGATAAGCCAAAAGAGGGCGAAAAGCCTGGTGATAAAGAGACACGTCTTGCGCCAGAACTCCATGGCAAGGAGAGCTTGGCGATCCTGCGCAGTGCTGACAAGAATGTTAGTAAAGGAAAGACTGAGTTACACGCGGTCGAACTGTTTGACTCATCCAGAAATGGTGGGACTACTACTAAGGTCGAGGGTGCCAAGCCTGAGACTGTCAAGCATGAAGTCAAGAAGGGCGATACCCTCAGCCATATTGTTGAGAAGCACTTACCCAAGAACGAGGGTGAGAGTTCCCATGACTATAGCAAGCGTCTATACGGCACAGTTGCTGAAGTCGCTAAGAAAAATGGTATTGCCGACCCTGACAAGATTAAACCAGGGCAGCAGATTGAGCTAACGGATCACAGCAAACCAGCAGTTAAGCCAGCCGATCAGCCGGCCGTTAAACCCCCAGAGCAAACAACAGTTAAGCCTGGGGAGCAAACAGTTAAGCCTGGTGAGCAAACAGTTAAGCCTGGGGAGCAAACAGCTAAACCTGGCGATCAACCTGTAGTTAAGCCGGCCGATCAAGCGCCAGAACCAGTGAAGAAACCTGTCGATGTTGAGGCCATGCGCAAACAGGCCGATGTGCTTTATAACGCCACTGAGGGTAAATGGTTTGGCGCTAACGAAGTATTAGCCAAAGAAGTCCTGAAAAATCTCGACGAAGATCAGCGTAAAGTGCTGAACGATGTCTACAAAGAGAAACATGGCAAAAATATCGACGAAGTCTTGCGCTCAAAATTAAGCGGCAACGACTTGACTGAGTCTCTTACTTACCTCAATGCCAAAGATAAAGTTACTGGTGCCGACCTTGGTAAGGCAGAACGCGCTGCCGCTGCCATTGATCAAGCTGCCAATGGCGGATTTCTTGGCATGGGTACTGATAAGAAGGCAATCGAAGAGCAGCTTAAAGGCAAGAGCGCCGATGAACTTAAAGCAATCGATGCTGCTTTCACTGCCAGAACTGGTCATAGCCTAAAGGAAGAACTGAAAGATGAGCTCTCTGGCTCTGACCTGACTAAGCTTACTGCTTTGGCTGAAGGCAAGAATGATGATGCTGCTCGTATCAATGCTGTTTTAGAAGAGCATAAAGAGTGGGGCATTGGTGCTCGCTCTAATGCAAACTGTGAAAAAGATCTGCGCGATACTATTTCGACTTTGAATTCGCAACAAATTGAGGCTCTAGATAAGACCTATCAAGAGCGTTACGGCAAATCGTTGCGCGAAGTTCTGCAAAATGATGATAATTTGCCCAAAGAAACCAAAGATGCCCTAGGCATCTATCTCAAGGGCACAGATAAAATGACTGCGGCTGATACTTTGGCCGTAGCAGATATTGCCATGAAGTCGCAAAACTTGGAGATGTTCCAAGAAGCTTTCCGTGGTGCTTCACCTGAAGCGCGGGCGCAATTCTTACAGAATGGCGGCGAGCAGAAGGTCAATGAGGCATTTGGCTCACCTTCTAGTAATGAATACAGTACTGAAACTACTTATAGCACTAATAGTGATACCACTCATGCGATGGATTATGTTAGAGCTGGTAAGTTAGATGCCTCTACCAAGATTGCAGACAACACTAGTGTCTTTGGCGATAACGAAGAGGCAATCGAGGCCTCATTAGCCCAGATGAGTGCCGCAGAACGGCAGTCTTATGCGGCTGGCCAAAAGCTTGCCAGTGGCGATACTGCTAATCTAAATCCTGCTGACAAGGCTAATCTTGAGTACTACAACAAGGTTCATAGTGCTTTAGATAAGGCTGGCAATGAGCGCGAAGTCGCCAAATGGGAAGATATGATTGCCACGGGTAAAGATGGCAGTCTGGTGACAAGACTGGCTGCCCATGGTGGGATGTTCGATGATGGCATGGGCAAAGTGCTTGGCACCATTGAGAGCATGCCGAAAGAAGATTGGGAAAGACTAAAGAGCGATCCTGAGTACCGCAAGAAAGTTGAGGCCACTCTTGCTATCGATTTGAGCGAGTCTGAGATGGCGCGTGCTCGCGAAGCTCTAGACAAGAAAATGGCGGCTGGCACCTACGAAGAGAGCAAAGCCGCTCAGCGCTCGGTAGTTGATGCTATCAAAGACGAAACTGGTTTCTTCAATAACGACGAAGATAGTATCATTCGTGCCCTTGAAAAAATGACTCCCGATGAGCAAAAACGCTATCGTGAAGATCCTGAATTTAAGAAAAAGCTAGATGCTGAAGTCGCTGATGCCATGGATGCCGGCTCTGAGCGCGATGCTGCTATGCGTATTCTTGATAGAGTTGCCAAAGGCGAGAAGCCAGAGTCTGACATTGTCTCCAAGCTGGAGATGCATTCTACTAACTTCAATGTTGACGAAGCTAAAGTTGTAGCTGATCTCGAAGAAAGCTTCCGCAAAGACCCGACTCTTCGCGAGCGTTTGCGCAACCCGCAAACCCCTGAAGATAAAGTTATGGCAGAGAAGTTTAACACTGCCATTCACAAAGCACTTGACCAAGACGAATACGATAAATTTGCTAAACCCCTCCTCGAAACCGGTCGCATACCTTTCGCCGTAAAAGCAGAGCTTTATCAAGGCGTCTTTGATGACGATGAGAAGGGTGTCTATGATGCTCTGAAGAAAGATAGAGCTACTCCTGAAGATTGGAAAGAACTACTAGCCAATCCGGAGAAGACTCTAGGGTTCATGTCTGCTGAAGAGCGTGAAGTAGCCCTGAACATTGCTCGCCAGAAAGGTGAAATGAAGCCTGAAGACGAGCTGCGAGCAGCTATGCTAGGTGCTGGTACAGATGAAGCTAAAATCAAAGAAGTGCTTAGTGGTTTTACTCCCGAGCAATTGCAAGCGGCCAAAAATGCTTACGAAACGAAATATGGCTCTAACCTAGTCGGTGATGCCATGGGCGAACTTGGTGGCAGTGACAAAACTGATGCTGCCAGGGCTTTGCGTGGCCCTCAAACAGCTCGCGAGTCATACAACGAGGCCCGCTCTGAAGTATACGAGAGTGCCGACGGTGTTGGTAAGTTTATCGTCAAGCACTGGGATGGCACCAGTGAGATGACTTCTGACCAGCTTGAGCAGTATTCGAAAGCCATGGGCGAATACTCCAAGTCATATCAAGAGATGCCTTTGGAAGGCCGCAAGCAGTTCGAAGAAAGTCTCTACAAGTCGCTCGAACTCTATAAAAAATCAGAAGGCGCCGCTGCGGATACTCTTGTTGATGGTGCCATTATTGCGGCCGGTGTAGGCGGTGCAGCTTTCACTGGTGGTGTTAGTCTCTCACTTCTAGCTGCCACTAGTGTGGGCGGCGCCATGTTCAAGGTCGGAGCTAAGTCGGCAATTCTCGGAGCCGATTACGATTTTGCCAGTGCTCAAGTAATTAGCGATGGTGCTACTGGTGCAATCGATGCTGCTACTATTTTCCTTGGGCCAGCTCAAGCGGCTCAAATGCTTAAACTTGGCGAGCGAAGTGCATTAACTGCTGCTAGAACTGTAATGTCTGAAGTTGATAATGTCGCTGTCTTAGGTGGCAAACAGCTTCTTAAAGAAGGTGCTGAAGGCACTATCAAAAAAGAGCTAGCGGAACAAGTGGCCGTTGCTATTTCAAACGGTGCCAAAGGTGTGGATGATAAGGCAATTGCCAAGATTGCAGAAAAAGTCGCTGCTGATGCTGCCGATGTTCCACAAATACAACAAATTCTCAAGGCCAATCTGGCCAAGGCCATTGAGACTGAAGCCAGTGCTGGCCTCAAAGCTTCTATGCGTGAGTATGCACTCAATACCGGTGCTGGTGCCTTGGGAGGCTCGCTGTCTGGTGGTGTGCGCGGTGGCGTTGATGGCGAATCTCTGGAGGCAGTGGCACAGCAGGCTGTCATGGGTGGTCTATCGGGCGGTGCCATGGCTGGTGCCTTTACCGTGGCATTCAAGGGACTAGGCAGAACAGCATCGGTCTTCCGTAATGCTGACGGTCCGGATGTTCATACTGCTCCTGCAGGATCTTTGGAAGTTAAAGCTGTCAGTGCCGCTACTGAACTTCGCCCACCTAAACTAGATCGCAGTGGTCGCGTGTCTGAAGTTGTTACTCCAGAAGGTAAATTGTCCGTTTCCTATCACCGTGCTGGTGCTCTGGAGGGTGATGTCAAAAAGATCACCTATCCTGATGGTGTTGTCTATAGCAGCGAAGACGGTCTTAAATGGAAGGTTCAGGATCCAACTGCCCCTGGTGGCAAGTACGAAGTCAACGGCAAGATGAAAGTTGATGCCGACGGTACTGTTACCTGGCAGGCAGAAGGTGGCGATAAATCAATATTGCGCAGCGATGGCACCCGTATAAAACAAGACAAGAGTACTGGTGAACAAGTTATCACCGATGCGCTTGGCTATGTGCGTGAAGTAAAGAAAGAGAATGCTGGCGTAAAGTATGACTATGATCACGATGGTCATGTGCAGAAAGCCACCTTCGAGAATGGCACTGTTATTGATGTAAACGCTGAAGGCAAAGCTGTACAGACCAGAGCTGATGGTACTGTTACCGAGTTGGATGGCAAGCTTAAAGTCAATAACGATGGACAGCTAGCTCTTACATCTGCCGATGGCCATGCACAAGTGCTGACTCCTGAAGGCGGTCGCGTGCAATACGACGGCGACAGTAATCGTGTTAGTGACGCCTGGACTGCCAATGGCGATCATTATCGCTACGAATATGATTCAAGTGGGGAACTCGATAGAGTAACCCTGCCGGATGGCAAAGGTTTAAAACGAGCGTCTAGCGGAATGTGGGATCGTATTGATGAAGCTGGCAAGGTTTATGGTGGCACCTCAAATGAACATAAAGTGCTTGCCGACGGCTCTTTTAGCTACAAAGAAGGCGATCGTAGTGTCGCTTATGGTTTAGATGGTCGTACAAAAGTTTATGACGCTACTAATAATAAGCTGTTGTTTGAACGGGATGTGAATGGCGAGAAAATAGCGCTTTCGCCTGAATTACATAGCGTCGATGGTCGAGCACCGGAATTTCGAGAAAAGGTAAAGGAGAAGTTTGTTGTTCAGAGCGCTGAGACCAAAGAAAAATCGCTCGCTCTTGTTGCTAGTGAATTGAAAGATGTTCGTGCCATTGATGCTAATGGCAATCCAAGCAGTGCTTATGAAAGTCTGATGACTGACAAGACACTGACAGATAGACAGAAACAAAACATACTCGACAATATGTCTGAGATAAGAGAGCATTTTGCCTCTTATAGAGTTGGCGATCGCATGCATCCAGATCCTGAGGTGAATTGGATTCATACTCAGGGCGAAATGGCCAAGGTCTTGGAAGTCGGCCGCAAGGCTGGCCTTAAGCCTGACGAGCTAGAAGATGCTCTCTTAGCTTCCATGTATTCTGATTCTGTCAAATTTGCCTTCCCCCCACCAAAGGGAGCCGAGGCTAATTTCTTTACTCATCATCTTGATGGTGCCTTGGCTGCCCACGAGGCTCTAACACGCAAGGGCTTCCCGCCTGAGCGCGTTGACCGTATTGTTCAAGCTATCAAAGAGCACCAGATTGCCCCTCCAGAATTTATGGGTAATCTCTATCTCAACTTTAAGATTAAACCGGGTCTTGACGATTTAGCCAAGAAAGGCACCATTACTCCAGAGCGCCATGCTGAACTTACAGCTGTACTGAAAGATATGACAGTGGTTGGCGAAGACGGTGTATCGAGACTTAAACCTATTGCTCAAGTCAATGATTGGCCCAAAGTTCGCAATGCTGATGGTAGTTGGGAAGTTGCTCTTACTCCCGATCAACGAGAACTGTTTAAACTAGCTGGTATTGAGCATTGGTCTACACCAGTCAACCCCGTTGATACTCCCGGATTTAAGCAACTGTCGAAAGTTGAGCAAGAGGCTCTGGTTAGCAAATACAAGATTGCAAGCACCTTAATTGATGGCGATGGCGTCGATAACTATGCCACTCTTGGTGGTGCTAGTAAGATTGTAGCTATTAGAGGACCCGGAACTTTCTTCAAAGATGGCAATGTCTGGCAATCAATTGATTCAATCGATGCTAGCTTTAAAGATACTTACTCTGTTCTCTCGCCTAAAGGGCGCGAAGTTGCTGATGCCAGTCTCGCTCAACGCAATGCCATGCTGCATGACGAGCAGAGTGGTATCAAGGCCCAGATGAATGAGTGGCTCCAATCCAAAGGGCTGAAGCCAGAAGATGTGGTTTACTTCCAAAAAGATGGTGCTCTTAAGTATCCTCGCCCACTTGACGATGCTGCGACATTGCGTGTTAGCGAAATAAATGCTCTTCTCAAAGATGGCAAGATTCCAGCTGCCGAAGTTGCCAATCTAAATAAAGAACTTCGCACTCTAAAACACCCAGGTTTGAATGAAGCAGAGATTCGTCAGCTTGAATTGGCCGTTGAAGTTAGAGAGAAAATGGTCGACTTGCTTAGATCTGGTCACCGTACAGACGGTTCGCTACCTGGTGAATTTCCGCAGGTTAAGCCTGAGGGCAAGACTCATCCTGAATGGTTAGAAGCAAAAGCAGCTGCAATTCCTGAGCCAACTGGAAGAGCAAGAAATGTCGGTGATGGCACAACAATAGCTCAAATCAAGGATGGCACGCTAATAAAGGGAAGCGATGGCACTGTCGTCGTCATGAACGGTGCCCGTGATACCACTATCAAATACAATCCACAGGGTCAGATTACCGAGGCTGCTGGTATAAAGGGCACACGTTCTTTCACCTATGACGCCGATGGCAAGCTGAATACTCTCACTTTTGAAAGCGGTGCTGTTATTCGTAAAGAAAATGGCGTGTGGATGGGCCAGGTCAAACAAGCCGATGGAACTTTCAAAGACGATGTCTGGTTCCGAGGCAGCATCGTTGCCGATGGTGACGGCAGTATTCGCTATGTCCACGGCACCGATGAAAGTGGATATGTTGTCATTGATACTATCAATGGCTCGAAGATGAAGTTGAAGGGTGACAAGCTCGATTACACTAGCGCCAATCTTGCCGTAGAAGCCGCGAGCCTCCAACATCTTGCTAAAGAAGCTTTCCCTGATGCCGCTCGCGCCGAGCGCTTTGATAAGTTGCTTAAAGAGTTTGATGTAGAAGCAGCAAAGCGCGGTATCACTGACGAGAAAAAAGCACTGCTGTATTTGCAAGTTAATCGGTTGCTTGAAACTAACCCTCTTGCTGTATTGTCGCAAACTGAGCGCGCTGACCTTGCTGAGCAATTGATGTCACATGCTGTACATCCAAATACTGTTGATCAGGGCATGAATAATACCTGCAACGTCACGACTTTGGAAGTTCGTAACTATGCCAAGGATCCCGAGAAGAATGCTCAGCTTTTGGCTGACATTGCTATCAATGGTAAGTTCGTCACTGAGAGCGGCCATACTGTAGATATGACAGCCTTAGAGAATGGCATAAAACCTGACGTCGAGTCCCGCAGAGCCCTTAAACACCAGCACTCTGACGGTGACAAGTTGAAAGCTGACGGCAGTCGGGATTGGTCCAGCCAACTAACTGAGAATGCTATGGTTAATGCTTATTGGCAGGGTCGTAAACATATAATTAGTGAAGGTCGGCGTATTGATAGAAGTGGCCTTGCTTTTGACAAAGACCGCAATTTGATTGGAAAAGTTAAGAGCTCCGCTGAAGTACAGCTCTTGTATGACAAAGAAGGGGATCGCTTGGCCCAGTTCAAACCTGGAGATCAGGCTTACACTAAAGATCATAAGCTGATCAAAAACGTAGACGCCGATAACTTGGTTTACTCCGATAATGGTGCTCTTTTCGGTGTGCTTCCAGAGAAGAAAATTCAAAAGGTTTTTGATAGTGCTGGCAAGAGATTGCATAGTTTAGAGCCTGGTGCGACTGCCTATGACGCAGACGGTAAGCTGGTTCTGCGGGTAGCTAAGCCGGGTGAAATTAAGTACGAAAAGAGTGTTGATGGTTTGATGGGTGGAGAAAGAGTAAACTATTTCGACGGCGAGAATTGGGTGCAATTGCGCGACAGAGATGGCTCAAGAATGGACGCTCCCGGTATCTTCACTAGCCAGCTAGAAGGCGTGAATAGAGAAGCAACTGGTGTGAGTGATAACAGCTTCGTGCTTACTGCTGGCGATAAAGCCAAGCAATGGACTGGTCAGCGCGATGTAAGTAGTGCCGATGAGCTTGCCGATGCTATTCTTGAGCTTGAGAAAGCCGGTAAGCTTCCTGCTGTGATGCAGGTGCACACTGCTAGACCTCCCTTTTCTGGGCTTTTGGGCCTAGAGTCTGCTGTGGGTATGGGCGGTGGCTGGCATGTGATTAACATCCACGGATACGATCCTGTAACACGCACAGTTAAGTTCACAAACCAATGGGGTAGCAGAAATGACTACCTTGATGAAGGCTATTCTGTTGACAAGCTCTTCCGCTCAATGAAAGAGCCGGCAATGCACAAGTTTATGCGTTCAACTGGAGGAAAAGTAGTTAAGGGTACAGTGGCTGCTGGAGCTGTAGTTTACTCTGGAGTGTTAGTCAAAGATGAGCTACAAAACCGTTGATTGAATCAAGAGCAAAAATGAACAAGACAGCATCAACACTAAAAAAACAAGGACAAATTAAGTCTATGGAGCTGCCCGATGGCTGGGTAGAGTGTCTCTTGGAGAAAAGAACCGCGTCTGATTTCCTTAGAGAGTTTCGCGCTCCCGAAAGTGCCGAAGTGAAGTTGTTATTTTATTATCGGGGTAAGCGTATTGCTCCTGGTGGTGCCGCTGATTTCTTGCAAGTGCTCTCACTGCCAGACCACGAGCTTTCGCAAGAAGAGTTTGATTCTGTAGATCTAGTAATTCGCAACGCATCTGATCCTGATTTCTTTTTGCTTAGTTCGAGCCGCACGGAGACTATCAATGGTAAGCGCGTCTTGGTTGTCGAAGGTATTTGGAAGAACGGCGGCTTAGTTGACATGGGCGTTTTTATAGATAGTGATAAAACTGGTTCTGCTGTGCAAGAAGTACACTATGAAGCCCCGCAGAAAGACTATGAACATTTTGTGGAAGATGTGGAGAACTCGCTCAAGACTATAGTTTGGCTTTAGCTGAAAATGGAATTGGAAAAATGCCAGTAAGTCCAGAACAAAATAACGCGAAAAATAGTAAGCTCGAACTAGATTCGGCAGCATCTTCGTCTGAGAATAATTCTCCGTTGTTGCAAGAATTCTGGCAGTCATTAAAATACACTGCCATTCAACAGCCTTTAGATGGTATCTCTCAAGCTGTCAATCATTTTGGCGGCAATATTGCTAAGCGCAATCTCGTTGAGGCACCTGATGTTGCTGAGGTTGGTTCTTCTCAATGGATTGCTCAACAGGCCGGAGCTGGCGTGGCTAAGCTTGGTGGCGTTTTGCTGCTGCATCGAGGAATGAGCTTTGCTGGTGCTGCTGTTGGTGCCAGAGCTGCAACAGTTGCTCTTGGCGAATCAGTGGCAACGGGCCGCGTCACAGTGGGTAGTTTAGCCACCGCTGGTGGTCTTTATGAAGGTCTTGTGACTAAATCAGGCGAGAATTTTTGGACAGACAGATTGACTTACGCTGGTATAGGCGGCTCCTCTATGTATCTTATGGGTAAGACGCAACTGGGCTTTCAGGGGCTCAGTGGTGTTAGGAGTTTGGCGGCTAATCTGCCCGAAGGTCTGTCTGGTACTGTTGGAAGGCAATTGATTAATGGAGCCGGTGGATTTCTATCTGGAGCTGCCGGTGGTGCATTTAGTGCTGAGACCAGCTCTCTACTTAAGCATGGTAAGCTCGCAGACACTTCAGAACTTGCCGAAAAGACATTTTCAAGTGCCGTTATGGGTGGCGTTTTTGGCACTGTAACTAAACCGGCTTTTGAAAATGTCATTAGCACTAAACGCACAGGTGCTTTGCCGAACTTGAACATTGACAGGGTGCCGCTTCGCCCGGAACCAGCCATAGGTAAAGGTCTTGAACTCCGTCCTGATGTCTCTCTACTTATGCCTGCCAATGTAGTGAAAGGCCATACTCCGAATTTAGGAGAGATTCTAAAATCACGCAGCACTGAGCCGTCATCGGGCTTAGGTAATTCAGGTAATATGAGTAGACCGGTGCCGATTGAACCGATGCCGACCGCCAATGCAAAGACTGCTTCTATCGATCTTCCGCAGAAATTAGTCGATCAGCACACACCTGGAACTTGAAAAAGTAAACTAGATCTATAACTTGATTTTTAAAATTGAAAGGCCAGCATAAGTTGAAAAGTATGCACGAAGAGAGCACTGAATCTCTTCTGAAACGAAAAGAAGCCCTCGATACCTTCCTCACTAATTGTGTTCTGGCTGGTATTGAGCCGCCAGAGACTGATGCTGCTGACTTTGCCGAAGTGCAATCTGAATTAGCTAAACGCGATCTCAGCGCTGTGCCAGCTAAAGCTAAGTCGTGGACTGACTGGCTCGGCACCAAAGTTGATGGCTATATGCTCGATGGCCAAGTTTCCAGTGGCCGCTTTTGCTTTCTTTTTCATGCCGAAGATGAGTCTGGCAACCAAAGAGTCTACAAGCTGGCTAAAGATCCAGGCGACATCGCCGAGCCAGAAAAATATTCTACTCAAGCGCTCAAAGTTATTCCCTTTCAAACAGGTCCTATTACTCCTAGCCCTGACATGATGGTGCAAATGCAATTGATTCGGCTGCAAGAGCTTGCCGGTCCGCTGCTCGTGCCTGTCGAAACAAGTGGCCTTTGTCTTGAGCGCTCTTATTATGCCATGCCTCTCTTGCGCGGACTCACTTTGCGTAAGCAGTTAGCCGAAAGAGAAATGACACAGAAACAGATTTTGGCATTGTTTCATTTGCTGGCTAGCTTTATGGAAGCCATGCCCAATGCCTATCATGGCGACTTGACTCCCGATAATATATTTATTGAGTGTGATGAAAACGGGGATGTTAGTGGTATCAGACTGATCGATCCTGGCTATTTTGGGCCCCTGCATTGCTTAGAGGGTGTGTTCGACACTTGTATGATTTCTACTCCGGCGTATTACCCTCTTTTAGAGCCTGATGATTTGATGGCTGTCGGTATTTGTCTGTGGGAAGCCCTGACCGGTGTTCATCCCCTGGCCAGTAGCACTCCTGGAGCACCTGTTAGTGCGGCTCAAGATCTAATTGATTTGATCAACTTCAGAAATTCACTATTGCAGCCTTATCTCACGCCTCTAATGAATGTTGTTTTGCCCTGCGATCTCAGTAGTGACATCAGTGAGAAATTGCAATCGATAATTCTTTCATGCCTGCATCTGCGCTTAGATGAAACGAGAAAGCTTGCTATCGATAATGGCTTTGAGGGCTTCGTTCAGTTGCGAGTTGAACTAGAAGCTTTGATTGCCGCAGATGAACAAGGCGAACCCCAAACTGATTTTTCAGTTTAGCTCAAAATATATCAGAGCGTAAATTACCGAGATCGTTGCGCACATTGACGAGAAATCTATTGATATCTTCTTTGGAGGCTCTTTCTCCGAGCTTGGTAATGCCTTGTTGCAGAACCTTTGCTGTTTCCATTGTCTCTCTGAATTCGTCGCTGGCTGCTGCAAAATCATCTGCACCAAATAGAGAAACAGAAGCCGTGCCGCGCGGGTTTCCTTCTGTGGCCAGGCGCTTATCTTGTAAGAATGACATCTGCACCGATGAATTGACAGAGCTAAGTGCGAAATCTTTTGACTGGGTCACGGTGCGCAATCCTTCAACCATCATGCGCCCCAGCATTTCTCTCTCTACAGTAGGGTTGCTTTTGGCTAGTTCGTCGATACTGTCATTGAAACGATTGCCGAGTTCTCCTCCTCTGGTACTGAAAGCAAGATTATCTGCTCGCTTCAGGACATCTTGCAAGAGAGCATCGGGTTGGCTGCCAAAGCCCTGGCGCATTCTCAAAAACTGCTGCTCCGGAGTCTGAGGGGTATTGGGGCGCTCCCTTGGTTCTAAGTCTTTGACCCCAGCGAGGAAGTTGCTGAACTGCACTTCAGCCATGATTTCACCGCCCAGATTGGCTCTCCGCCCAGTTTCAGCTAGTGCCTGCGCTGTTTCAAATGCTGTTTTTGCTTTTGCACTCTCGGGGCTGTTATCGCCAGAGAACACCGAAGCGACAACACCACCGGGGTTATCATCGCTTTTCTGAGTCGAGTCGGCTAGCATTACTGAATTACTGCTAAGTCTAGTGCTTAGGGTCAGAGAGCCCATCTGCCTGAACACTGTCTGCATCTCCCTGGTAAAAGTAGAGGCATCGACACCGGGGTTATCCTTTTGAAAAGCTTTCACTGCCTCAACGAAAGTGTCTTTTCTCTCAGTTGAGCCTGTTGGCAGGCCGGCAATCTTGTTGGCTGTATCGACGGCGCTAGTGAGAACGGCGTCTCTGTTCTCTGCTTTGATACCAGAAGCTAAGTCGAAGTCACCAACCACTTGGCGCAGTTGGTTAATTTGCTCTTGGCGCGTTTCGGCTTTGTCTGGTTGTTTTGTGCCGTTCTCGCCTGCCGCTTTTGGCCCTATTGCATTTTCGGGTGCAAATGCAATAGTGATGTCTGGCAGAGTGCCAGCTCTTACCATAGTTTGAGTATCAGTAGTTCTTTGTTGGAAATTAGTGGCCCCGTCGCCTGGCTTAGCTGTTGATTCCAAGGCAGCGGCATGTGGAACCTCTGGTGAGGCGTCCTTTGGCACTGCTGGCTTGTCTGCATTTTCTAGGCTTGAATTGGCCATGACATTACTAATTTGGGCAATATAGTAATGTTGTACCCAAATATGGAAAATAGCTATTAAAAACTGCGCACATAGCGCATTGTGATACTAACTGGTGCCACCAGCCCAAGATTGCGTTCTGGGTTGAAAGGCGCTGGTGTGGCCCCATTTGATGGGCCGGGCACCGCTGAGCGACTGGCGTTGATGTAGCGAGAGAAGACAATGGGCACGTCAATCATCAAGACATCTTTGCCGTTGGCATAGGTTAGGCCTGGGCCAACGGACATGGCCCAGCCGGGCTGTCTGTAGCCACCGGCTGGTCCAAATAGATCGTGTGCTCTTACCCCTTCCCAGCGGCCCACAAGCCTCATTCTCAGCCCCTTTAGCTTGGGCTTGTTCCAGGTGCCCGGCACTTTCATTGAAAGCCCTGTTTGCAAACTGTAGGCATCAGCAACTGAGTTAGTAAGCTCATCTAAGAAGTTTGGAGTGAGGGGCACACCAGCGCTACCAATGATTGACGAGGTGCCGTTGGTGTTGCGTGGATTAGATAGATAGGAGCCTGCTACAAAGAGTGTTTTGCCTCTAAGAAAGCGGTTTACGCGAAATGTCTTATAGGCATCAAGGGTGGCGATAATGCCGGTGCCACCATCGCCTGGCATGACCGCGGCTGGATAGACGGCTCTGCTAGCAAAGTTTTGGCCGTTGAGGTTAGGAATCACTCGGCGCTCATCCCAGTTGCCTGTGGGGATTTTCATACCGAGGCCGACTATGCAATTTTCAAATGGATGGTCTTTGGGATCGACCAGGGAGACTTGAGTAACTAAAGCAAGGTCGCCCACTCCATTGATGTCCCAACCTGCCCGCTGCCCTATACCAGGGCCTTTCGGTGGATAGATCATGCTGAAATTGTTCATCGAGACAGGAAGCGTACCAACTATTGCAACCCGTCGATTGATGTAATAGCGTGCTGAAACATCCAGAACACTTTGGCGCATGTAGGGCTTCCAGCTATTTGTAAATGTCGAGTTGTAGTCTGTGCCATTGTATGACTTGTCAGCTCGCGCAGCACGCCAGCCAACTGATAACTGAAACTTACCTGACCCTGCTCCCAGACCTGGGACCACACCGCGTGCGGCTGCTCAGCCCTGGCCCCAGGCGGCACGCTCGCCCAGGCAAACAAAGAGTGCCAGTACTATCAGTTTAAAAATAGGCTTGATATAGTTGCTTTTCAAATTCTCAAAATTGATCGTTTGACTTTGCTGTTAGATTGGCTAGACGATAAAGTAAGCGAGCACCAACATTGGCGTCCCATTCATCTTCATCACCAGGGGCTACTTCATTGACATCAAAGCCGATAATTACGCGGCCACTTTCTGCTACCATTCGCACCAAATATAGTGCTTGCTCGTACTCTAAGCCACCCGGTACTGGTGTACCAGTGTTAGGGCAGAGTTTCGGGTCGAGGCCATCGATGTCGAAGCTGACATAGACTTCGTCTGGAAGTTGGCTTACTATTTCCTGGCAAATGTGCATCCAGCTCATGCCTTCAAACATTTTTGTTTTGATGTCGCGGTCATAGAAGCTGACGATTCTACCGTCTGATGATGCCACCAGATCTGATTCCATCTCACAATAATCACGAATGCCAACTTGCACTAGCTTTGTCAGAGTAGGCTCTTTGATCGCGTTGAACATAATTGAGGCGTGGGAGTAGGTAAAGCCTTCGTAGGCATCACGCAGATCAGCGTGGGCATCGATGTGCAGAATACCGAATGAATCGTGCCGCTTAGCCAACTCACGAATAAGTCCTAGAGGTGTGCTGTGGTCGCCACCTAGCACAGCAGCGATGGCACCGCGGTCTAGTTGTTCAGCGGCGCGCTCTTGTACCCATTCGTTCATTTTTTCGCAGGAGGCATTGATTTTCTCAAGCATCTGCTTCATCAATGGGCTGTCTTCTGGGGTGTGACCCTCTTCCAGCATGCCAATATATTCTTCTGCTGTGGGACGCATTTCGTCGTTGAGGTTGCGTAGTTCGGTAGGAATTTCTTCCATGGCCAAACCAATTCTCCAGGCATCAACATAGTCTGGATCATACAAGTCAACCTGGTATGAAGCAGCAAGAATAGCTTCTGGCCCACTGGCTGTGCCTTCGCGGTAAGAGACTGTCACTTCCCATGGCACTGGTATGACAGCTATTGCGGCTTCGTCTGCAGTAAATGGCAGGCCGAAAATGTTTTCTGTTTTCTGGCCAACTGAGTTGGGGTCGAAGGTGCGCAGGTCTGTCATGGTCAAAGATTCTCTCAGGTGAATGGCGGTAGTCAATAGGGGTTTGGAAACATCATGCATAATAGCCTAAGCGTCGCTAGTTTGCCCTTCTTTATAGAAAAGCTATCACTATTTATATATAGCCTTGTTAACGCTGCCGCACAGTTACTTGTGCTCTAAATTGGTCGCTTTTGCCCTGGCGTTTGATTTCAATAGCTTTGACACTCTTTTTGGCGGCATCGGGAATTTCGAATTTGATCCAATTGACCCCCTGGGGCAATTGGGGCTTCTCGACCTGACCTTGACTGGTCAGGCCCGTGAGGCTCTCGATCATACTGAAAACACTACCAACACACCACAGCTGTGGCACGCAGGATACAGCATAAGGGCGCGGAGTCTTTTCCTGCTCTCTTGGGTAACCACAAAATAGCTCAGGCAGACGCTTGTCTTTGCTCTGCATCGCTACTTCAAAGAGCGGTGCAATTACCGTTGCTGCTTCTTTGTGCAGCTGATGCTTACGCAGCCCCGCCACAATGAGAGCGTTGTCGTGGGGCCAGATTGAGCCGTTATGATAGCTGGCTGGGTCGTAGGCTTTTTCTTTGCTCGAGAGGGTGCGGATACCCCAGCCGCTAAACATATCGTTCTTCAGTAGACGCTCTGCAATAGCCATTGCCTCTTCTTTGTCAATTATGCCAGAGCTGAGTAAGTGACCAGGGTTGGAGGCAATCACTGAACAAGGTTCTTTGGTGCCGTCGATAGCAAGGGCGACATAGTTTTGATCAGCTAGCCAGAAAGATCTTTTGAAGTGTTCCTTTAGTTTCTTGGCTCTTTCCCTCAAACTCGTGGCTTCTTCGACCTTGCCAAGTTTTTTTGCTAAGTTTGCACCACTTTGCCAGGCATCATATAAATAGCCCTGTACCTCACAAATGGCAATTGGCGCTGTGGCCAACTTGCCGTCTTTGTGCATTACCGAATCACCTGAGTCTTTCCAGGCTTGATTGGTCAAAGCTGGTTCTTTGCCATCAACGTTGCTATTAACCTTGCCATAGAAAAGAAAGTCGTCAGTTGTATTGGCTTTTAAATATGACAGTGCTGCTTCTATATTGGGCCAGAGACGGCGAGCAAGCTCTACATCGCCGCTGCTTTCAACATAGCGATTGACGAGCACTAGCCAGAGCGGTGTAGCGTCGATTGTGCCGTAATAAGGAATGAAGGGAATTTCTCTGGTGCGCGCCATTTCACCAGTGCGCAGCTCATGCATGATTTTGCCGGGCGTTTCTTCTGTGAATTTGTCTTCCTTTTTGCCTTGATAATTGGCCAGTAGCTCAATTATTTGTCGGGCACTGTCTGGGGCGAAGTCTAGAATTTGCAGAGCTGTTATTACTTGGTCTCGGCCAAAAGCCACACTGTACCAGGGTAGACCGGCTGCAAAAGCGGGGCCATGGGGGGTGTCTATTTTTAAAAGATAGAGATCGCGAACGGCCTGAGAAAAAACTTGATTGAGTTCAGGTTTGTCGCAGGTTATGGCAACATTGCTCTTGGTCCAACTTTCAAAGGCTTTGTCGGCTAGCCTCTGCTGCAAAGTAAAGTCAATTTTTGATTTGCCGCTTGGTTCTGGCAAAGTTGCAAATTCAATTGTTTTACTTGCTCCTGCAGCTAGCTTTATTTTATAGAGAGCTTGGTTATTGCTTAGTGCAATGGGATCACTAAATTGAATGGCACTGGTGAGAACTTTGTTGTCGAGCCCTGTGTACATTGATTTGACTTGGTTGCTGGTTAACTCGGCTCTTGTTGTCCCGTGAGCTTTTCTTTTCTGCCCACGCACTTCGAACATATCTTTAAAATCAAAGTTGAAGTTGATTTTTAAATCGATTTCTTCGGCTTGAGCTGTTGGATTTTTCAGTGTTATTCTTTCTGCTACTAACGAAGCACCATCGCTGTTGGCCGGAGCGATTACTATTTCTCGATCAATGGCTATCTTGTTTCTGGTCTGATAGTTGAAGGTAGCTTTGTAGCCAGCTTTTGTCTCGCTTGCGAGAGCCTGGAGCTGTTCTCCACCGGCTGAAATTGTTAGGCCGCTCAAGTAACGCGTGTCGTTGAGATAAAGGCCGTAGGGGGACGACGAACCTGCACTCATAGTGCCGTTTGGGTCGAGCACCATGAAGATGCTGCCGTTTTTAATTACTAACCTTGGTCTGTCAAGCTCGGCTTGCTCTGGCGTTTTTTGCTCAGCTTTTTTTACTTCTGTAGCATTGACTTGAAGTGGCATGAAATTGCCAGCTAAAAACCCAAATAACAATAGGCCTGGCAAAGAGATTGATATGAGAGAGAGGCGCACTGTTACTCCAAAATTATTCGAGCGTTTCAATTAGCTCCAGGGCAAGAATATTCCAGCTCATAAATTGTGGGGCCCAGAGACCTTTGCCTGTGTCAGCATCATAGTTTTCGAACAGAGTATTATAGTTGCTCAAGCTATTCAGTAGAGTCTTCACAACCCGAGCGGAAATATCGCGGGCTTCTTCTTTGTAGCCATACTTGTTTAAGATTCGCACCACCAGCGCATTGGGGAGAACCCAAACCGGCCCTTGCCAATTAGAGACAATGGCCCGGCCGTAGAGTCCGCGCCTTTGTTGGTTGGCCAAGGGCTCTGATATGGCGTGGGATGCTAGACCCTGGGCCCGGAGGAAATGGTCTGTGTTGAGGATGTTGTCGTGTATTACTCGCTCCCTGCGTTCTTCTGAAGCCAGGTCCATCAGCACCGGTGCCAAGCCCGTCCAGCTGCGCAGTTCAACTGAGGTTTTATCTATGGGGTTGTAATTGCAATAGAGCGAAAGTTTTTCATTCCAGAGTTTGCTTTCAATTGCCTCAGTCAAAGCTTTTGCTGATGCGCGATATTCTGCTTCTAGTTGAGGTCGTTTGAAATGAGCACAAAGAGCTGCAAAACAGATGAATTCGCGGGCAAGATAACTACTTAGATCGGTTGCTAGAATTGCTCCATCAGGAAACTTACCTACCGATTCGTCTTCGTCTTTAGCCGCTTCTCTTGGGGCTATTAGAGCAAGATTGTCGTCAACACCACTTTCTAAAACGTTGCGCCAGTGGTAAAGACCAAATTCTTTCTGCCTCTCTCTTTGAAAGAACTTCAAATAACAATCAAGATCATCTATGTAGTGGCCGATCTTCTCATTTGTTGCTTGATCGCCCCGGCTAAATTCTTGCCATAGTGTTTGCACCAGAAAGGGCTTGCACTGATCTCCTTGATCCCAAATACGCTGGGGCGAAATGGTGCGCGGTATTTGACCCGTGGCTCCTTTGAGACTGAGAAAATTGGCTACCACATCGAGACCTAGACCCTTTAGCTCGGGCAGTTTGGTCAGGTGAGCTGCTTGGGCGAAAAAGCAGGCATCCCAGTCATACATCTGTAGATAGTGACCGGTCAGTGAGCGCTCAGGCACAGCTGCTTGATCGTCAGCACCGGCCTTTATGGCACTGCCTTTTCCTGCATAAGTTGGTGTGGTGTAGCGATACTTGAGCATGCCTTCTGCCGTGTGCACACAGGTTGGTGCATACTCTGTAAAGAATGCTCTTAGCTTGGTCAGCTCGCTCTTGCTTACTTTTTCTGTCATTCTATTTGTGGGTCGTTGCTTTCTCGGCTTTTGCTTTTAACTCTGCCTTTGTTTTTAACTCTGAATAGTTTGAGTCATCGGGATACTTTTGGGCTAGTTCAGCAAAGTCAGCCAAGGCTTTGTCAAATTGTTTCATATCTTGGTAGCAGAGCCCGCGCTGACAGCGTGCCCACTCGGCGTTTTTGTCTAGTTCCAAGACGTGGGAATAGTCTTTTATGGCTAATTCATTGTGGTGCAAATCTTGCTGTAGTTTGGCGCGATAACCTAGTATCTCGGTATCGTTAGGTGCGGCTGCCAAAGCCTGGTTGAAGTCGGCCAGGGCTGCGTTTTCGTTGTTCTTTACTCGCAAATGCAAGGCCCTGTGAAATAGAGCCTGGGCATTTTTAGGGTTCAAGGCAATAGCTTTATCAAAGTCGAGGCGGGCCATGCTCTCTTTCTCTATTCGATTAAACACCTCCCCTCGACCTTCGTAGGCATCGGAATTCTTCGGGTCGAGCGCTATCGCTTTATTGAAACAGTGCATGGCTCGGCGCTCCTCATCGCGCTTGAGATAGAGCTGGCCAATTTTTACAGCGCTGGCGGCTTTTTCAAGCGCTGGGGTGTCAGATTTAAGTAGTGCCGTTAGCTCTTTGGGCGGTTTAGTAGCCTGGGAATTTATATAAATGATGCGTTTTTTCTGAACTGCTGCAGCTGCGACATTCTTTTGACGGCTCAAGAAATCGCTGTATGACTGCAAACAATAAACCAGGGTTTGGCTTTCATCCCCGGCTGTTTGTTCGCGGTCAGCAATCGCTTGTTTGTACATTGCTTCAGCTTGGGCAGGCTTTTGCCATTTTTCATAGATTTCGGCCAGCGCCAGTTGCTCGGTTTGGAGGTCAAGGGCGAGGGCCTTCCTTTCGGCCATAACCTCAGTGAATATCTTGGCCGCCTCTTCGTAGTGCTTTGTCTCGGTTAGTTTTCGTCCTTTTAGCTCGCTTACCATCCATGGTCCACTCTTTTTGCGAACAGCGCTGGTAATTTCGCTGTCTGTCAGGGCAAAGGTCTGGCTAACTGGGAATAACGTCAGTGTGATCAGGGCGGCAGCAGATAAATTGATTTTTCTTTTGTTGCTGATTAGCTGGTATGGGCCGTTCAAGTTTCGCTTCCTTCTTTGTCTTATCTTGTAACTACTTGTAAGCACTCGATGCAAGCATAACTGGTGCAGCCACGGCTTTAGGGAGATCATATTTAAGGTTACTGCGTAGATTCCCCATTCCCCTTCTGCTTGCCGAAGGGTTAAATAGATGTATAAGCGGTTCGGCGTTCTAAGAGGTACTGACGATGGGTAGAGATTGCGATCCATGCGACAACAGAAATGGTCGGGGTATTAATCCTGAGAGTCCGCGTGATCTCGCAAGAGAACTAGACAACGGCAATGCAAGAACCGTAATGGATGCCTTGCAGCGCGATGCTTACACCATGCAGCCACGGCAGTTTGAGCAGACTGTTAGACAGTTGGCTCAAATCGAAAATCCTAGATTTGGAGACAATTTAGCTGTATCTAATCGCGGAGACATTGTCATCAACCGCGCCGATGGCCAGAGATTCTGTATCGGCAATATTTATCGCCAAGAAGAAATGGCCGATGCCTATGCTCGACGCCATGACGGCAACTACTCTCGTGATATTCCGCGTCAACCAATAGTCGACCCTCGCTATCAGCCAGAGCCCTATTATGGCCGTCAAGATCCTCGCTATCGTTATCCTGATGTTGCCACTCCTCCGTTCTACCCTGATGAGCAGTATGGTCGCCATGGTCGCAATGGTCGAGTCTATGACCCAGGCTTTGACCCCCGCTATGGCAATAACCGCGGCTACAACGATAGAAACCTTGGCCAAGAGATTGTCAGAGATGGAGTGGTTGGAGCTATTGTTGGTAGAGGCTCGGGTGGAGACGCCCTCAAAGGTGCCGGAATCAACATACTGTTGAACCAAGTATTTAGACCACGCGGCTACTAGTAAGCCTTTCGAAAGTCAAATAATCATTAAAAGAGTGAGATGCCGTGAGGTATTTCACTCTTTTTGTTTAAAAAGCCCAGAAAATGCCAATAATAATATGTAATGTATCTAATGTTGGGAACGAGGGCATTTACTATGAGCGACGCATTGAATGGTCACCAGAAGTTAGAAAAGACTGCTGAGTGCATGAAGACTGGTGACGTTAAATGTGTTCAGGAAACCCTCAACACTGTTCAAGACCAAAAACTATTTATGGATTTGCTCGGGTCAAAGGCCGAAGCGAAAGGTCTTCCAGGTCTTCAGATTGTTGACTCGGACAAAGATGGTCATACTGACGCTGTTAAAGTTACCGGCGGGAAGAATAAGATGACCGTGGGCTTGGCTGACGGTAAGCTTTCAGTGACTGATGATAGCCCAACTATCGGCAAATCAATTGGTAATGCCTATGACTATGTTACTGGCAAATTGAGTGCTGGAGTGCAAGCGGCTAAAGATGCGGTCAATAGTGCCGCTCCGGTCGAGAACATCAATCGCGCCAATACCACTGATAGCGATCAAAATCGCCGCTGGGATAATCAAATCAAGAAAGCTGGCGGCTAACTAAGAAACTGCGCAGATATCATTGCACTTGCGTTCTGAATCTGCCAACTCAATTTGTATAGTGGTATGGCTGATTTTGAAATCTTTTTCCAAGAGGGCATTGACCTGCTTTAGCACTGCTTGCGAATCTGCTTTAGGTTCGATGGTAAGGTGACAGCTCATGGCGAGTATGCCAGAGGTGATTGTCCAGACATGCAGGTCATGAACTTGCACAACGCCGTCTGCAGTCAAGAAGGCTTTGGTTAGAGCTTCTAAGTCAAATTCGCGCGGCGCACTCTCCATCAATATTTCCACAGATTCTTTTAGTAGGCCCCAAGTTCTGCTCACTATAAAGATAGAGAGAATAGCGCTCAGTATTGGGTCAGCCAGGTACCAACCGGTAAACATGATGACTAAACCAGCCACAATCACAGCACAAGAAGCGAGCATATCGGAAAAGACTTCTAGATAAGCAGCTTTGGCGTTGAGTGAGCCGTGACTGTGTGCTCCCAGTAGCTTCATCGATATTAAATTGACTATCAAACCAAGCACTGCCACGACCAGCATCGGCGTGCTTTGAATTTCGGGGGGCAGGCTGAAGCGGTGAATTGCTTCGCAGAAAATTGCTATAGATATCACCACAAGAAGCACCGAATTGGCCAGGGCAGCCAGAATCTCGCTGCGATGGAAGCCGTAGGTGCGTGACCGACCGGCCGGTTTACTCGATAACCAGACGGCGAACAGGGCCAGCGCCAATGCGGCAACATCGCCGAGCATATGGCCAGCATCGGCAATGAGGGCAAGACTTCCTGTGTACCAACCAGCCACAGCTTCAACTAGCATGAAGCCAGTGGTTAGAACCAATACGATTGTTAGTTTGCTGCGGCTTTGTTGCCGCACTTCAAAATGGTCGTGGCCGTGTTTGTTTGGCTGAGTTTGCCCTGGGCTCTCTTGCTGGTTGTGCTCGTGTTCGCAGTTTGAGTGGGCCACAGATACTACCTATAGGTTACTTTCAAATGATACCAGCAGTAGTTCAAATGCAGAAAAATTGTTGCCGCGCAAAAGGCCAAGAGTGCTCGTGGGAAAGCATCTCGGAATCTTTAAATATTTACCAGGCGGTGATGAAAACCATAATCAAATGCAAAAACTGGCCGGCTATCAATTCTTGAACATCGCCAAAACCAGCTTAAAATAGGCTTCTAGATCAAGTCTTGTAATTCCGCCCTTGACGCTAGTGCTGCCTTCGTGCACCGCATCGGCAATAGCTTGTTGATTATTGAGCAAGAAAGTAATGAATGATTTTTCTCTTGCTGGTGTGTTCTCGTCTTTGAGGTGTGCTTCTAATTCGTGCTTTTCAATGTAGCCATTGCTGTCTGAATCAAGCTTGTCAAAGGCTTTATAGGCATAGTCTTTTATTTGCAAAATAGCATCAGCTGCAGAGTCTTTTGGCACATAATTGCTAACCCAGGATTTCTCAAAGTCATCTTTTTCCACTTCTGCTTTTACTTCGCTCACTGTTGTTCTCCATTGTTTACTGCGACTTTTCTCTATTTACCACTGGTTGAAATAATTGCGAGGGTGCTGCCGTCTGGGCCGCTAAATATCAAGGCGTGTCCTATCGGTGTCTTCAGCTCACCGCGTTTGAGAAAACCATAACTCTCCAGAATCTCACGGGCGGCACCAATAGTGGTGACCAGGTAGACATTGAGACTGGGAGCTGGAATTTGACTTTCTACTAAAATTAACTCGGGGCCAGAGGCCAGGCGAATGGCTGCTGCTCGGCGATGAAGATCATCTGACTTCCAGGTCATTTTGCCTTTTAAAACATCACTATAGAAATGAAGTTCAGTTTCAAAATTGCCGCAACTTTGTACTACATAGTGAATTGATTCAAATAGACTAGCCCCGGCATTCTTACCCAGTATGGAATCGGCCGAACTGGGTGAGAGAGCACCGAGGTTTGCTCTTGTGGTACGGGCGTTATTTGGAGCAGCAACTGGCGGGAGTGCTTCTCGTGCTGTTAAATGTGTCACAGCCGGAGGAGAGTAAGCCTGCACAGAACTAGAATTAGAATTAGGATTGACCTCTGCCATAGGAGTACGGCTTTCTCGCAGACCCCGACGCCGTTCCATTGAAATGCGTAGCATTAGCTCGGTGGTGCGCTGCTTAAACTCAATAGCCTTTTCTATCTGGCCACTATTTTCTATTTCTTTGGCTAACCGTTGCAATTCATTGGCAACTTCTTTCTGGTTCTCACCGTAATGTTGCTCAATAGAGGTAATTATTGATGCCAGTTTCTCTTCAGCCTCATCGGCTGAATGATTTGTCAGGGCCGACAAAGCTATTTGTAGAAGCGCTCCACTAGTTAGAGAATGGCCATCGGTCATATAATGCCCTAAGTTCCAAATAGTCCTATTTAGATTATCCCCGTCAAGGCCTAGGTTAATCAAAAAGAGCCGTGACTAGGTCTTAACCAGGTTGATTAATCATGAATGTGGCAAAACTTGCGAAGAACTCTTTTAGGGTGGCCTTGTGAGCTTGAAACTCGGGCACAGACTCTAGTGCTGCTTCCATATTGGTGACCCAGGCATCGCGTTCGGCCTGGCCAATTTTGAAGGGCATATGACGACCACGCATGCGCGGATGGCCCCGTTCGTCGCTGTAAGTGGTCGCCCCACCGGTACGCTGTATCAGAAACTGGGCCAGGTGCTTTTTGCCAGGGCCTAAATCTTCAGGGTAGAGCGGGCGTAGCAGCGGGTCTTTCTCGACCCCTTGATAAAATGCCTCGACCAGCTGGTAATAAGGGCCTTCACTGCCGACTGATTTATATATGACACTGAGTGGGTCTATTGCTTGCATAGCTAAATTATAGAGTATTAGTTTGAGGCACTTCTAACTGTGTTCTTTTGTTTAGCACCGTGCTCCGAGAGCATGGCAATGATGGGCTTATGGCTATCTTTGTCTTGAGCTTCTCTACTGGCATCGTCAAGTGGGGTATTGCCCCAGCGGTCGACACTGTTGAGGTTGACCCCCAGCTCGATGAGGTAACGTACGGCCGCTACCCGGCCCTCGCACGCGGCTAAGTGAAGGGCTGTGCGCCCGTCGTAGTCGCCCACATCAGGATTGATTCCCCGAGCTACCAGGCGACGCATTTCGGCCACATCTCCTTCAGCGGCTGCCCAGCAAAAGGCATTGATACCACTGAGACGTGACTCATACAGATTGCGTCTGGGGTCGAGGCGATCGTCTGTGAGGCCGGTGGTACTGTCAAATGTGTGAAACTTGAAGCGAGAGGCTAATTGGCGGCAGAAATCAACGCCTCTAACTGAATTGCCTAGCTCATCAAGGCGTGGCGACCAGACCGCCAGGCCAGCCACATTGGGCACTACTAACATGATGGCTCCGGAAACACCACTTTTCGCTGGAATACCGATACGAAAAGCGAATTCACCAGAAAAATCGTACATGCCACAACTAGACATCAGTGAAAGACAGTTTTTAACATGGTCCGGCCGAAATACTTGCGCTCCGGTGAGGGGGCAATTACCTCCATTGGCGAGGGTCGCGGCAATCACTGCCATGGCTTTGGTGGTTGTTTCTATAGAGCAGCACTGGAAGTAAAATTCGAGAATGTCGAGTAAGTTAACATCGGGTGGATAGGCCTTTTTCTCTCGCATAAAATAGGCTAAGGCAAAGTTACGGTCGGCCGTCTGTCTCTCCGAAAGATAAACGGCATTGTCAAAGCCTATCTTCATGTTGCCAGCGCACTCTTTCCATTTGCTCATAACATAGTCGAAGCGATCGGAAGCATCGGCGCCACGTTTGATCAGGGCACCACACATGATGGCGCCAGCATTAATCATAGGGTTATGCGGTAAACCTTTGGCATTGAGAGTGAGCTCATTGAATGTCTTACCGCTCGGCTCTGTACCTACATATTGGTGCAGCACCTCTTCGCCTTGATCTTCAAGAGCTAGGCAGTAGGTAATTGGTTTTGAGCAAGATTGCACACAGAAAAAGTCTTCGCTGTCGCCCAGGGAAAACCTTTGGCCGTCCACTGAACATACCGATGCCGCCAATTTGTCTGGGTCAACCCGTTCTAGTTGGGGGATGTAATTGGCGAGCTGGCCATCACGATTATGGGACACTCGCTCAAATATCAGTTCTACTTCTTGACGAAATTCACTAAAACGAGGAATGGCCAGTTGACCGGTCAATACTTGCTCAAATAGTGCAGGGCTGACATTTTGCAGCATTTGGAAGCTTTCGGCATCGATCTCTTCGCCGGCTTTGCGAATGGCCTTAAAGAGGGCGCCACCCCGTGGATCGTCCTCAAGAATGCCACTAGCCAGGAAACAATCAAGCAATACGGCTCTCTCAACCGTGCCTTTCTTAGCGAAGGCACGAAAGAGGCTAGAGGATGGTAGATGATCGTCGCTACTGCTAGACATAGCTTACTTATGCCAAATTGTCTGAGTATTTAAGCGTCTATTTGCTAGTTTATCGTTTGCCTTTGCCGGCCAACTCTTTTAGCGGATTATCTTGGAGATATTCTTCATAGGTGCCCTGGAAATCACGCAAGCCGCTTGCTGTGAAGGCCAGAATGCGAGTGGCTACATCCGAGATCAAATCGCGGTCATGGGAGACAACAAAGACTGTTCCCGGGAAGGTCGAGAGCCCCTCAGCTAGTGCTGATACAGCTTCGAGGTCTAAGTGATTGGTTGGTTCGTCTAGAACTAAGACCGGATTTTTTTGCATCATCATGCGAGCGAGAAGCAGTCTAGCGGCTTCGCCTCCTGAGAGATTCTCAGTTTGTTTCAAACTGTCTTCTCCAGAGAAGAGCATTTTGCCTAGAAGGCCGCGCACATGCTGGTGACCTTCATCAACCATGTATTGCATCAACCAATCAAGAGCGGTGCTGCCAGGAGTGATAGCATCGTGGTAGTCTTGCGGATAGTAGCTCCAGGTGGCTGCTTCCGTCCATTTGACTGTGCCCGAATCTGGTGCTATTTCATTCATCAGACAACGCAATAGGGTGGTTTTACCAACACCATTAGAGCCGATGATGGCAATCTTTTCGCCGCGCAGTAAATCGATATTGAAGTCTTTGAACAGTACTTTGCCATCGAATGATTTGGTCAGGTTTTTTACTTGAAGAACTTCACGACCAGAGGGTTTCTCTTGTTCGAAGCGGATAAAAGGTCTTTGAATATTTGAACGCTTCATCTGTTCTGGTGCCAGTCTTACCATTTCTTTTCGTCTTGACTGCACTTGGCTAGAGCGCTGACCGGCAGCGAATCTTTGTACAAACTCTTGCAGTTGGGCGATTTTTTTCGCTTTGTCTTTGTTGGCTGATTCAATTGATTGACGAGCCTGCATCTTATGCTCGACCATATCGTCATAGTTGCCTGGATAGACAATAATGGTGTCATAGTCAATGTCGGCAATGTGAGTACAAACTGAGTTCAAGAAGTGGCGGTCGTGCGAAATTACTACGAGTATGCCTTCGTACTGCCAGAGGAATTCTTCTAGCCAGTGAATTGATTCTAGATCAAGGTGGTTAGTCGGTTCATCTAAGAGCACTGCTTGCGGTTCGCCAAACAGTGCTTGGGCCAGTAGCACGCGGAACTTATAGTCGGTGGCGAGAGTGCTCATAAGATTTTCGTGGTCGGCGTCTTCGATGCCGATGCCTCGAAGAATTTCGGCGGCTTCAAACTCAGCTGTGTAGCCGTTTTCGTCGGCGATGATTACTTCAAGTTCGCCCAGACGGTTCATTTGTTCTTCGGTCAAATTCTCTACTTCGCAGAGAGCATCCCGTTCTTTGAATGCTTGCCAGAGAATATCGTTACCCATCACAACTGTATCGATGATGCGTTCATTGTCATAAGCAAATTGGTCTTGCTTGAGCACGCCTACTTTGCGAGGTCGAGTTATAGTGCCAGCGTTAGATGCTTCTAGCTCGCCGGTAAGAATTTTCATGAAAGTAGATTTGCCAGCGCCGTTTGGGCCAGTGAGGCCATATCTGTTGCCTGGGCTGAATTTGACTGAGACGTTGTCGAACAGTGTGCGAGAACCGTAGCCTTTTGAGACTTCGTTAACGATGATCATTTATGAGCTTTCCCTAAACAAAAAAGCACGCTGTCACGTGCATTGCTGCCGATTATACCTGTTTGCCTGCTGTAAACGGCCGCACATCACGGGATAGTAAACAGCTTTAAGGCGGTTTTAATTGTTTGAGGCTCAAAATCAGCAATTTGGCATGCCGCGGGGAAGTCAAGCGCTGCCCCGGTGTCAGTTTGATTCACTGTTGAGCGCTATTCGTTTACAGAACAGCAGTGCCTGCTGGTCAAGAATGATTTTCGCTTTATACTTGCAGCAGTGCTTTTAGTTAATCGAGATCACTTTATGAGTATTCTTCACTCTCCGTTATTGATGGTTATGCACGATCCAGTGCTGCATCAATTTATTTCTTATCTAGCTGAGAAAAAGGCAGAGCAAGAAGCTAATCCTGATAGTCATATCAAAATCGAACTTTCACGCGATTTGATGGCCCAGGTTCGTGAGTCTTTTCGCCAGAATATTTTAGATGGCGAACGCAATCTCCATTTACTTTCACATTTGCTTTCTACCTTGCTTTTAGAAGATGACTTCGAGCTTCATAGCAATGTCATCGGACTGCTGCCTAGTGATGAAGACAGGCCATTTCTCATTCGCGAACGCATTACCCAAGATATGTTGTTTTCGGTTACCGACATTGATCTGGGTAAGCATATGCTCGATAATTTTCGCTACCGAAAGAATTTCGAGTGGGTGCCGCTCGAGCTCTCGGCCAATTTCATTGAGTACCTGCCGCGAGGCCGGGCTACTGATGGCGTAAATCGTTTGACAAGCAGAGTCAAGGCTGAAGAAGAACTATGGAATAAAGTCACTGACGAAATTTTTGTGATTGATGAGCTGGTTAGCCGCGATAAGCAATTGCGCCATTACAGTAAATACGTCAAAGATATTTTTGGTATCAAGATAGTCTGTGATGACGAGGCCACATGCCTGGCTGTGCACGATCGCCTCGAGGCGATGACGGCCATAGGCATTGATTGGGAGCGCCTTGGCGCTCTGCAAGATTTTGGCATATTGAGTAATGGTTCAATTAAAGGTGACCGCCTAGTTGAAATTGTAGAAACCAAAAATTATCTGACTTGCCTGCCTACCGAGATGAAGAAGACTGGCTGGAAAGCCATCAAGAGTGTAGTGCAGTGGCACGAACGGCTCTTTGAAGTGCAGGTTCAGCCGCTCAATAATTATTATTTAGAGTTAGACCATATGTCTGGCCCTTCTCATAGCTCTTTCAAGCTCAAGCGCGATCAGATGAGAGACCAGGTAGCCGAGAGAATTCCTCTATATGGTTTTTACCGTGACCTTCTCAAAATGCTCTTTATGGGAACTGACGTATCTTTTGAATGCGCCAACGCCACCGTCGTCATTACCTAAGTCGCCGAAAGCCTTTCTCTGCTTATTATTAGAGGTCTTTGGAAGTAATCTTTAAAGACTTCTTTCAATTGCTATTTCCTTCGTTTAACTCAGATAGATTAGTGGTTCATATCTGTTTTACGGAGGATCTTTTTCCATTGAGTATGTATTTCATTCATCGGCCTATAAGCATGGCCTTGGCATCTATAGGAATTCTATTTTTTGGAAGTGTTACCGGCTCAGTAAGTAAGGCCGAAGCTAAGTCCAGTCAAAAGGTTTCAGCTAGCGCTGAAGCAATAGAGGCTGAGGATGAAGCTGCCATTCGTGAGCAGGCCAGGCAGTATGTCGTTAGCTATGGCAAGGGTGACGCCAAGGCATTGGCCTTACAGTGGTCAGTTGACGGTAGTCTAACTGAAGCGTCCGGTAAGAAACTGCACGGTCGTGAGCAAATTGAAAAGTCGTTTGCTAATTTATTTAAGGCCCATGCGCCGCAACCATTGGTGATTGATGTTGAGTCGGTTAAGTTCCCAGCCAATAACATAGCCATAGAAGTTGGCACTACCAAGTTACCCTCGGGCAATTCGCGCTATACCGCTATTCATAGTAAAGAAAGCGGTCACTGGCAGATGATTTCGGTGTTTGAGCATGACATGCCCTCTAAAGCTGCTGAGGTGCCAATCTCCGAACTGGCCTGGATGGTGGGGTCTTGGGGGGCGAAATCAAACTCAGACTTGCGCGTACAGTGTGAATACACCGCTAACAAAAAGTTTCTGTTGGTCAATTTTTATTCCAGCAAAGCCGATGGCAATACCCCGAGCGAGACTGAGATAATTGGTTGGAACCCGGTTCTCAATTCAATTTGTTCTTGGCACTATAACTCTGATGGTGGCCTCGGTATGGGGCGCTGGAAGAAGGATGCAGATAATTGGCTGGTGAACGCCCGTGGCTCAGATCATGACGGCACCCTTGCCAGCGCTCAATATGTTCTGCACAAGGTTGACGATAATAACTACACCTGGAAATCGACTAAGCGATTTTCGCAAGGTAAGTCACTGCCCGACACTCAAGAAATTCTTGTTATGCGTCGCGACCCTAAATGAGATTACAAAGTAATATTCAAAGATAGGTAAAAAAGATTATGCGATCTAGACTCTTTAGTCTCACACCCAAGAGTGGCAAAGTCATTTCTGCTAGCCTACTTCTGGCTTTGTCTCTATCTGCTTTGGCATTGCCCCACGAAGCTATTGCTCGCGGCGGTGGTGGTGGCGGTGGCAGAGGTGGTGGCGGTTTTGGCGGCGGGCGCGACTACGGCGGCGTGCGCAGTGGTTATGGTGGTGATGGCTATGGTGGCCGCGATTACGGTGGCGTCCGTAGTGGCTATGGCGATGGCTATGGTGGTCGGGACTATGGCGGCGATATGTTTGGCGATCGGGGCGATTCGGTTCTCGATCATACTTCTGAGAGCGCTTTGCGTAACGGTGCAGATCAAGTCTGGAACGCTGGCGCACAAAGGGGTCTTGCTACCGATGGTGGCTTCGGCCGATCTCTGGCAGATACTGGAGTGGGAACTGCTGTGGGAAGAGGATTGTCTGCCAGTGCTATGACTGACCGCGGTGTTGGTGTGCGCAATGCCTTTCGTGACGACGGTCTATTCCGTCGTGACTGGTGGGGGCGCTATCCCTACGCCTGGGGCGGAGCCTGGGGTGATGATTGGGCCTATGGCTATGGTGATTGGGATGACTTAGCCTCTTTCTGGGATTATCCAGTCACGACTCCCCCTGTGGAGTATGACTACGGCAATAACATCACATATCAAGGCGATACTGTCTACTACGGTAACCAACCGAGTGAGACAGCGGCAAATTATTACACTCAAGCCCAAATCATTGCTCAGTCGATGCCCATTGCTCCGGCTCAGGCTCCGGCGGCTAATGGCAAGACTGCTGTACCGGCAGCCTTAACAGCTGCTGAGTCGAAAGATGCCAAAGACTGGAAGTCACTTGGTGTGTTCTCTCTTACTCAAGGCGATCAAACTAATTCGACTATGATGTTTCAGTTGGCCGTCAATAAAAAAGGGGCCATTAGAGGCAACTACTACAATGCTTTGACCAAAGAGTGCAAGGTTGTCTCGGGAGCTGTCGACAAGAAAAATATGCGAGTGGCTTTTGAAGTAGAGGGCAATAAGACCGTTATTTACGATACTGGATTGGCTAACTTAATGCAGCCACAGAGCCCAATTCTTGTGCATTTCAGTAAGACAAATACTGAGCAGTGGAATATGGTTAGACTCGATCCGGTGAAGAAGGCATCTTAGATCGGCAAGACTAGCCTAAACTAGCCTAAATATTGATAGGCTGGTAGGCCCTGGCAGTCGCTCAGGTGAATTTTGAAAAGATCACCGGCATTAGTTTCGCTATAACCTTGCTTATGGGGAGCATCCTGCTGTGCTGATGTGATGTATAAATCTTGGAGCTGATCGCCACCAAAGGCGCAGGAAGTGACATTGAGCACCCCAGGTACAGCAATACTGGCGAGGAGCTGGCCACTTACTGAGCTCACCTTTTGCACGGCCGAGCCACCCCAGACTGCTATATAGAGATTATCTTCACTATCAATGGTCATGCCATCAAAGTGCCCACCCCATTGGTTTGTTACCAGCGGGCGGCGGTTGGAAATAATAGCTGTATCGTTATCATAATCAAAGGCATCAACTCTATTGGTGGCGGTGTCTATGTAGTACATAGTGTCATTTGCCTTGTTCCAAACAATGCCATTTGATATGGTGACATCTGCTAGTTTATGTGTAAGTTTTTGTCTCTTGTCTAACATCCACAAATTGCCACTGGGATAATTGCATCCCAAGTCCATAGAGCCGCACCAGAAGCGGCCAGAGGGGTCGCATTTTCCGTCGTTCATGCGGTTGGCAACGACGTGTTCTTCTGGGTAGGCCAAAACTGAAATCGTATGGATATTATCGGAAAGGTCATCGACCACTCTTAGATGAACAAATTCACCACCCATGCCAAGAATAAAGCCGCCACCATGGGCAGTGGCGCGACGGACGACGCAGCCTGGTTTAGCTGGGAGCTTCAGTGATTTGTTAATAGCGGTGAGAGGGTCAAAACTGTTGAGCAAGCAATTGTTTATGTCAATCCAGTAGAGGCGCTTTTTTTCGTTGTCCCAGATGGCGCCTTCACCAAGAGAGGCTCTGGCGGCTAGAACGGGTTGAGCTATAAGTTCCACCTTGGTCACTTCTATTCTTCCTGCTGCTCGCCGGGATCTTGTACTCTGCTTACTGCTAGAGCGGCAATTAAAAGTGATGCTCCGCCCATCATTACCACAAATACCGGTTGATTGTTGAATACATATTTCACCAGTGGTTGAAACGCGATTGAAGCAAGAATTTCAGGAATGACAATGAAGAAGTTGAAAACACCCATGTATACTCCCGTGCGACCCGGTGGTATGGCCGAAGCTAAGATGGCATAAGGCATCGATAAAATGGACGCCCAGGCAACACCAACTCCAATCATTGTCAGTTGCAAGAGCTGTGGATCATGGATGAAGTAAACTGAAAGCAGGCTGAGGCCACCGAGGGTGAGAGCAGTTGCATGAACTGTTTTTCGGCTAGTGACCTTGGCTAGTTTTGGCAGCAGAAAGGCCACTAAAAAGCAGACAATAGAATAAATGGCGAAGCACCATCCGGCCCATTCGGTGCCGCGATCAAACAGCTCTGAAGAAGCAGATGGCGCTTTGAAAATATAAAAGGCAGTGGTGAGTCCAAAAAACATCCACATGCAAAAGAGCCCTAACCAGGTGAATATTTGCACCACTGCTAGTTGCTTCATTGTTGCTGGCATGGCCATAACAGCTGCTGGCACTTCATGCCAGACTTCTTTGAAGAGCCCAGCTAGGCCAGGGTTTTCTTGACGCTTGCGCTCTAGGGCGGCTAGATCTTCGGGGGGGTATTCTTTGGTGGAGCATACTGTCCAGAGTACACAAGAGAGGAACATCAGCGCTCCAATCTTAAAGGAATACTCGACTGTTAATGGCACGCCGTTAGCACCAACTCCGCTCACCCCCATTTGATGGAAGAGCAGAGGTAGGGCATTGGCCATGGTGGCACCAATGCCAATAAAAAAGCTCTGCATAATAAAGCCAAGGGTGCTCTGTTTGGCATTGAGCTTGTCGGCAATAAAGGCCCTGAATGGCTCCATACTAATGTTGATACTGGCATCGAGAATCCAGAGTAAGGAGGCGGCAAATAGCAGAGATGGTGACGTTGGCATGAAGAGCAAGGCGCATGAGGCAAAAAGAGCGCCTACTAAGAAGTAAGGCCGGCGCCGACCTAGCTTGTTCCAGGTGCGATCGCTCATGGCTCCAATCAGTGGTTGAACCAGCAGGCCAGTTATTGGGCCGGCTAGCCATAATATAGGAATAGAATCGGGGGAGGCACCTAATTTGCTGTAGATGGCACTCATGTTTGCCAGCTGCAAGCCCCAGCCAAATTGAATGCCGAGAAAGCCGAAATTCATATTGCCGATTTCAAGCAAGCTCAAATCTGGTTTTTGCACTGGTAGACCTATTTACTAGCTAGGCTGACTTTCGCAAGAAGTTGCGGAAGAATTGGGTGAGGGTTTCAACCGAGCGACGAGCATAATTCATTTCAGAGATTTTTGCTCTGGCCGTATCGTTATTTACAACATCAGACATACGCAAGAAGGTCAGTCCGTGATAGTCTCCCGGCTGTTTTGGCAAATTCAACAACGATTTCATGCGGTCCCAACTGGCGCCATCATAGAGATTGCCGTTAAGGGCATTCTCTCCCTTTAAGAAAAGTCCTTGATGACTGGCTTCCTCGCCTACCCATTTCGCTAGGGTGTTAGGCATGGTCCTACCGGCGGCTCCGTCAACTCCATCGCGCATTTCTACGGCGGTAAAGAATGGCACTACTCGTGAACCTGTTCCGGGTATGGCTGGTTGGAGAGTGCTAAACATTGAGAGCAGTGGCCGGTAACCACGGCCGTCATGGTTGTTGTCCCAGTCACCGCGACTGGTGCGAATTAGTCCAGCATTCAGCTCGGCCATGCGGTCGCCCAAAATAACATTGCCGCCTTGCCATTCGCCTACCCTCCAGTGCACACCAGGAATCTTGGCGCCAAGATCTATGCCGTAGAATGGTGATGTCTTTTGACCAAATACATCGACAGCGGTGCTCATCACTCGATGGCCGTGATCAATCAGTGATTGGTTGTACCAGTCGAAGAAATCTCGACCGTATTGCATATTGAAGTGGTCACCGCGTTTGAAGAATCCTTCAGCTTCCGATGGTGGCTTTATTCCTTCAGCTGTCAGATTCGGCATTGACCAGGCCTTACTTACTCCTTCGGCACCGCCATATTTAGCCAGGGCATAATCTTTAAATGAACTTTGCGCTAAGTCAGAGTAGGCCTGGAGGGCGCCGCGCGTGGGGTAACCAGCATGCTGATCGTGTGAATTGTAAGAGGGGTAACGCAGCTCTCCTGCCGGACCGAGGCTGATATTGACCTCGCCGATATCTTTGGCCCGGGAGGCAAAGTGATTTTGAAACTCTTGCATTACTCCTTTATAGTGGTCAACTACAATATGATCTGCCCAGACAGAGAGATATTCCTGACTGGTATTGCCTTGTTCACTCTTGTATTTTAGTGATTCAGAGTTGCCACTTGGAGTTTTCGCTCCGAATTCTGACCATACCCAATTGGGTAGTGGCACGCTGATGTTATCGCCGACATTGCCACCACATTGGTGGAACGATAGAATCGGCACCCATTTCAGGCCGGCCTTGGTGATATGGTCGCTAATTTTTTCATAGTAGCTCCAATCAAATTTGCCCTTAGCTGGTTCAACCAGACCCCACCATACATCAGTTGAAACCGAGTCAACACCTAGCTTCTTCGCTTCGCCCAATTGTCTGTCGAATTCTCGCCACTCGACTTGACTCTGCGGGCTTTCTAATTTTCCTATTTCTCCCACGTGCAGTGGCGCCATAACACTAAGAGTGGTGGTGCCATGGTCTAAGCGCAGGGGCTCAATATAACCTTGTTTGCGCCATTGACTAACAGGGTTATCGCCAGTTGATAGCAGCAGTCGATTGTCGCGTCCGGTGGTTAGCCAGACTTTACCCTCAGCTTCGGGGAAGACGTGTTTGGCTTTGTCTCCTTCGGACAGCTTTTCTGGGTGTGAGCTTACTATCAAATCGGCTTTGGCAGCATCAGGGTGCAGCGACTCTGAGACACCGAGTTTTTGCACAAAGAGACTTTTCTTCGGTCCAATGGTTTGCGATCCGTCTTGGTTTTTTAAGACTTCGCGCACTCTCAGCCAAGCATTTTCTCCGCTGTTTAAACGCAGGGCCTGCAGTTCTGGCTTGCCCGCATCGATGATAAATTCGCGGGCGGGAGTGGCACTAGGAGTTGCACCTTTACCAATTGGTTTGCTTGTCTCGGTTGGCTTTTCGCCCGGGAAATCGGGGCTGGCCATCGAAGTCGGCTTGGCCCGGTGGAAGAGGTCGGCCAATTGTGAAGTTTGAGAAATTGGCGCGTCTTGCGTAGAGCGAGAGACAGTCAGTCCTTCTCCTGTTATAACTGTATTGCTGCCCTTGTGATCGCTGATACCACTGGCAGTGCTTTCAAGTCGCTTGTAGTCTAGCTGAATATTTTCGACGCGAGTTTCGGCTGCCGTCGTTCGCGGAGACAGTCTGTGGCCAATACCGCCGGCCGTGGCTGTAACTGCTCCTTCAAGCAAACTCTTTTCTAGTACTTTTGTCAGGTCGAATTTCTCACCGGCACTATTCTGTCTGGCAATTTCGTTGGAGCCGCCAGTGACTAAGCCGAAGGAGCCACCCATGGCAATTGAACTAGCCATGGCATTTTTTGTAAGAGATCCTTTTAGTAGACCATTAGCGCCCTTGAAGAGACCTTCGCCCATGGTCCAAGTGGCCGCGTCGAAAAGCAGTGCCTTGGGATCAAGTAATTCTTGGTTGAGACGGGTCAGTGTTTTGGAGGGAGCCGTAAAGGTGTCATGGCTGACTGTAATATCTATTGCCCGCGAGCCAATGCCTACAAGGACACCTTTGGTGGGAGCTGATTTGAAGGCTGTTGTTACATGGTTAAGCAGACTGCGAGTTGCTCCCCCTTTCACTGCTCCTAGGGCAAAGTCTTCAGCCTGTCTTGCTAGCGGCGCATCTGGGCTAGCTGAAGCAAGACCGTAAAGTGCCACTGTGCCGATGGCGCCATATTTACCGCGGGTAAAGAGAGCGGCCGTCTTAATCAGTTCGGTGCCGTAGTGGTCGACTTCTTTGCGAGTTTTTTCGTCTGAGATGACCAAGCCGACGGCTTTGTCCACCCCTTTCTCTAGATAACTTTGCCCCAAAAGATGCGCAGTGTCGGGCGCTTGCCCTTCTGCTGATGGCTTTTCGACGTCGGCGGTAAATTTTGGCATGCAACCTGAGCTTACTTGACAAGCGCATACTACTTAATAGCTCTTTACAAGGCAATGGTAGAAGTACTAATAGAGAAAGTACTAATAGAAAAAGTACTAATTGGAGAAATTAGCGCCTTATTGTAAAGAGGAGCCTTACTGTTCCAGGTCTTGCAGATTTTTCAGGAAGATAATGGAGGCGCTATACAAAGAGGCTTGACCCCAGGCCAAAGGCGTATTTGCCCCGGCAACGGCATTTTGGCTGTCGTCTCTGCCATCGCCAAGATCAAGGGCGGAAACCATTTCATAGGCTTCTGGAATGGCGTAACCAGGGCAGGGCATGCCATTGGCCTTGTAATGCGCGATTGCCGATGGGTCATTGCCAGGGGTGATGCGGGCATAAGAACGGTTAATCAAGCGAGTTGCCTGGATCTGACCGTGAGTAATTAACCCTGCTACTTCCTGCTCATTGAGATTGCCTTGGGCTGAGCCTTTCATGTTGATTAGCTTCTCAACTTGACGGCAATATCCTTCTGCCAACACTGAAACGAAGCACCATTGGGCTTCACTGTCTGGTCGGGCTTGTTTTACCCGAGCTAGATACTCTTCGTTAGTGCTGCAATCACTTGAACCATAGTCTTTCAAATGAGACGAGTGTCCCGAGATTTTTGCTCTTAGCTCTGGTAAAAGCCAGTAGTTGTCAGCTAAATAACTATCGAAAACCAGCTCTGATTGCCCGTTGGCGAGGGGGAGGTTGAAGGGAGCGTAGCGCACAATGCCGTGATCACGCACCAACAATTGTTCTATTGCGTTTAAGAGGCGATACTGCAGGCGCACATCTTCGATGGGATGATCGTGCATTTTTATTGTGGATGTGCTGATGAATGCTAGAGAACAATCGCTTGGCCGGTGCGGATTTTCTACTGGCTGCGCTGAGGCAAAAAGGCGCTCTAAAATTTTTGTTCGGGCGGCCTTGATCAACTCTGTTAGTGTGTTTCTTTGACTCTGCGAATAGAGCCAGTCACCATGCCTATTCTGGCTGATCTTGCTTAAGATGGCATCAACTTTTGTATTAGACAGCGCCATCAATGTCTGTAGACTTTCAAAGCCACTGCGTATTGCTTCAGTATCCCAGGTCAAGCCGAGGGGAAATGGTATCTCTTCCCAGGGTCCAGCCGACGGTGCATTGAAGTCGAATTCTCCAGCCTCGTTAGTGTTTATCGCTTTTAAGTAGGATGCCACCATGACTATAGTTGTTGCTATCAGTTCACTGTTGGTAGAAATTTCTTCATCACTAAAGCCGTAATCTTCGCCATTGCTTGAAGCTATTACAGTGTCGCAAATGGCTTTCAGTGCTAATCCGTGTGATTCAAGGCGCTTGTTGTTAAACCAGGTGGCATCGCGCTTCAATGTCTCCGGTAGGAAAATGTGAGCCACTCCATCAAGTAGTCCGCCAGAGCGATAAAATTCAGGGTTAGCAATTGATTTTTCTATGGCATCGACTTCTTCGCTCTGGCCATAAAAACGACAGAGTGTAAGCATTGCCTTGCGCCAGGCTAAAGGTTTAAGAGTGCGCTCCATGTCGCCGCAACGTACGGTATCGGTCACCCATTGGCGTCCGCTCATGTCCCAGTTTTCTTCGGCTTCAGCTGTGCGCACAAGGCCATTTTGGTCATTGACAGACAATGCAAAAACTTGTCTGGCCTGACAAAAATCGAAGAGAGCTGTAAAGCTTTCGGGTGAATAGTTCGTCTTTAGGTAACTAGCCACTTCACGATTGTGAACAGGCAAATTGTAGGAATCTTCAGCAAGGTACGCCGGTTGATGGGTTGAGGCACAGAGCATGGCTTTGAGGCTGGTTTTGAATTTTTGCAGAATTTTAAGCAGTGGCTGCTTATTTTCGGCTTGCGCGGCCGCTTGCCAGTTGAGCAAACTTTCAGCTTTGAGCAAATCGACTATTTGCCCTTCCAGGTCAATCGGTAAAGTTTCTATAGCTAAACTCTTGCCAAGGTCTGATAGCCATTTTTGGTCACTTAATGCCAGGGGGTGGCGTCCGCTTGCTACTTCTTCAAGTTGGCTCAAGGCCTCGGCAATTTGCTTGTAAGACTGGCCAGGACTGGTCTGCTTCACTTTAGCAATGTTCTCCATCTTAATCTGGGCAGTTCGAGTTGACCTGCCTTTCAATATCCGGCCTAATGCTAACGCAAACTCCTTGTACTAACTGAGCTGAGTGCATTAATATTGTCCTCTTAGTTACCTCCGACCATAACGTGCCATGCCTTCAGATCCAAACGGACAGAACGAACCACAAAACTATGCCTCCAGTCGTGGCGGCAGTTCGTATGTAGGTCTGCCAGCTGTTGCCCCTCCTGCCACTACGTCTAAAGGGCCCATCTATAAAGCCTTTGCCTTTTGGATTTATCCCTTTACTCGCTTCCATAGAATTCCTGTATTTAAGCGGGTATGGCTCTACTTGACCTTTATGGCGGTCTATTCTTTTGTTGTCGATATTGTTGTCACGCAGAACTTTTCCAACCATCTTTTTAAAGAAGCCGGAGCTGCTGGCTACACCAGCGTCATACTTGGCTTGCTTCTGGTTTTTCGCACCAACACTGCCTACGAACGTTGGTGGGAAGGGCGTAAGCTCTGGGGCCAATTGGTCAACGATTCGCGCAACCTTTGCTTGAAAGTTCGCACCTATGTGGCCACTAGCCCTGGCGATAAGGCTGAGCTGGGCGAACTTGTAGTTTCTTTCGCCTATGCTTTGAAACATCATTTGCGTGACTCTCAAGCCAGTCGCAGTTTGCCCGGCTTGGGTGACATTCCTGAAGGGGTGAAGATTAATGCCCCAGTGCATCTGACCGGTAAGATGTATGAGAAGGTCTTAGAGTGGAAAAAGGACGATCTTTTTGACGGCTTTGTCATGCTGCAGCTTGATAGCCATCTGCGTTCGTTCATGGATATCTGTGGCGCCTGTGAGCGCATAAGAAACAGCCCACTGGCTCTTTCTTATCGGGCCTTTATGCGTCAAGGTATTGCCCTCAATTTGTTAGCTCTGCCCTGGTATATTGAGCCTGAGTTCAATTACTGGATGAGTCTGCCACTGATTTTAATTGGCTCGTATTTTCTCATTGGCCTTGAGTTAATCGCTGAAGACATTGAGGAACCATTTGGTAAAGATGGTGATGACCTGCCGCTTGATACCATATGTGCTACCATCGAAGGCACGGTCAATGATATTTTGCAACTCAATCGTTCGCAGAAATTCACCACTTCATTCCGCAAACCAAGAATTGACCCACTGAAAGAGACCAAAGGGAATCCTATTTGAATGGTTCGATGCTGCTATGACAAACATAGCTTGTCGACAATGGCTGTCTTTTTTTTCGGCGATTGTAATTCAGCTGTTTGACGGGTCAATTGCTAGTGCTGCTGACCCTAGTGACGACATTGATACTAATCGTCCGAGCTTTATGTTCTCGCCGATTGTTCTGCCAAAAGGCAGTCTGCAACTTGAAAATGGCTGTCTTGATTCGGGTTTGAGAAGAGGCCGATTGGGCTTTGATTTGCCAGAAACTCAGGTGCGCATTGGTCTGGCTCGCTCTACTGAATTTCAGGTCTTTGTTCCTAACTATGTGCTCAGTAAATCTGGGGGTGAGTTCTCTTCTGCTGTGACGGATATTTCAGAAATTGGCATTAAGCAGCAATTGCCCACATCAGGTAAGTTAAAAGCCGCAATCATCGCTTCTGTTTCAGCGCCGACAGGAGCTAGGCGCCTTAGTCTAGGCGGTACATCTGGGATTCTCCGCCTGCCTTACCTCTATGCTATTAATGACCGCTGGTGTGTTGGTGGCATGCAGTCTCTGCTACTTATTGACCACGGCCATGCCGTACAGTGGCGACCAGATATTTTGCTTTCACGCAACATTGGCGCTAAGGCATCTGCTTTCCTTGAGTATGCTAGCTCTTTTACTTCAAGTAGCTATCCCCTTAATGTTATCCACTTTGGCGGAGTGTATAAACTTGCTCGTTGCCAACAAATTGATGCTCATTGCGGCTTCGGCCTTAATCAGACAGCACCATCAGCTTTTGTTGGCGCTGGCTATTCATTTAGAGTTGATGGTCTATTCTAAGAAAACGGTATTAGCGATGGTGCATCTTCAAGATCACATCGGCGTATTGTTGTCTTGTTTGGGCCAGTCTTGGATCTGAAGCTAATAGCGTTCTCTGCTGAATGGCCAGAGCCTGCTCATAATAAAGCTTGGCTTCAGCTAAGCGACCGGTAGAAGCATAGAGTGCTCCTAAACAGTTATAGCTATCAGCGACAAAGGGGCTATTGCCATCAAGTTTATTTTTGCGAATGGCTAAAGCGCGCTTGTAGAGCGGCTCAGCGGCTTTGAAATTAGATGCTAGTTGGTAGGCTTGACCAAGATCGTTCAAGGCGCTGGCTGTGCTCTGGCTATCAGCCCCGCGTTCTTTTTCAGTTAGGTCAAGGGCGTTCTTGAGTACTTTGATGGCGTCTTGAATCTTGCCCTGGCGCATATACAAATAACCAAGACCGGTGAACGAATCAGCCATAGCATAACTATTGCTGCCACCCGATTTAGTGCGCAACTCAAGTGAGTGTTTTAAGTCTTTTTCTGCTTCGGCATATTGACCTACGGCAGTTTCAGCTCGGCCAATGAAAGCCTCGCATTCGGCAATACGTAGGGGATCATTACCATTGGCTGCATATAAAGACTTGGCTGTTTCTAAGTTTGCTTGAGCATCATCATATTCGCCTTGGGCATATTGAATCATGCCCAGCAAATAACGATTGCCAGCGTTTTTCGGAGAATTGGTTTTCTCTGCCATCTTAATAGCAGTTCTAATTTTTTGTTTTGCTAGGGCGTAGGCACCCTTGTTGTAATCTGTTTGTGCGTCAAGCTGCAGCTGCTCAATTTCTTTCTCGCCCTTGCTGCCACCAGAATTTTGATTGAGGGCAAATGAAATGCCAATTAGTGCCACTGCTCCAACGGCAATGAGCAGCACTTTCTTGTTAGCTAAAATACCGTTTGCTACTGGCTGGGCGCTGGCACTGCTTCCTACGCTGCTGCTAACAGCTTCTTTAGCAGGGCTTTCTGGCGCGGCGTTGATTGGAGCCGTCACAATTTTTTCTTGGCTAGATTCGTTGTTTTCAACAACGGGAATCTCCAGGCGCGGAATGTCTGTTCTCGTTAGTGAATCACCGGGAATTCCCTGATAGACATGATCGAGAGCTTCTCTCAGTTCGCCCATAGACTGGTAGCGGTCGTCGGGTTGCTTAGCCATAGCCTTGAAAATTATTGCTTCAAGATCGGCGGGAATATTTAGTTCGGGGCAGACGATGTTAAAAGCTGCTGGCGTTTCGTTGACGTGCTTGTAGAGATATTCGATTAAGTCATGGCCTGTGATTGGCTGTTTGCCAGAAACCGTGCGATACATGACACAGCCAAGGGCATAGATGTCAGAGCGAGCATCTACTTTTAAAGCGCGACACTGTTCGGGGCTCATATAAGGTGGGCTACCGAAGACTTCACCGGTTCTGGTTAAATTATCAGTCTCCCCTTCTGTGGGGGTGAGTAGTTTGGCGATGCCAAAGTCGACGATTTTGACAAAGTCAGGGTCGTTATCAAGCTGTACCAGCATGATATTGCTTGGTTTGAGATCGCGGTGTACCACCCCGTTTTCATGGGCGTGGGCAAGGCCAAGGCTGACTTGCTTGAAAATATGGACGCTGCGTTTTAGCTCTAGGTTGGCACCGCCAGCTATTTGCTCGGCCAAGCTTGTTCCTTCTAAGAAAGCCATGACCAGATAAGGTACGCCACCGTCAGTTACGCCAAAATCGTAAACGGTGAGAATATTTGGATGATTTAGGGCGCTGGCCAGTTCGGCTTCTTTTTGAAAACGCTTAAGTGCTGCCGCCCCCGATACTAAATTGGGATGCATCATTTTGACTGCCACAATGCGCTTGAGCAGACGGTGTTTGGCCTTGTAAACCTGGCCCATGGCGCCATCGCCAATTAATTCCAAGATTTCGTAGCGGTCGCCAAGTACAGTGCCGACCAAATCAGTTTCTTTTAAGGGAGTGAGAGTTGTGCCATCTGCTGGGCAGACTGTCATCTCACCAACATATTCTTTGCTGCAGGCCACACATATTTTTTTCTGGTTTCCAGCGTTTCCTGAGCCCGTATCTGGCATCTAACTCTAAACTCTTCTTTTTAATGATCCGTGATTCGTCAATTTACCGATTATAGACCCTTCTCTGGGGTGAAGGTCAAAATGTACGGTAGCGTAAGGTTGAGGTTAATCAACCTGGGCTGGGAATAAATATTTTGTGCGCTAATTTCATGGTTTAGTACTGGGAGAGTAAGACTTGGAAACCAACAGCAGCCAGTCAGAAAAGAAGCAGATAGATACAGCACGGCTCCATGACAACACGGTCTCGCCTCGTGATGATAGACGTGATCGGGGCAAAATTTTGCACGAGGCTGTGCCCCACGAACTGCTGGCTCGTTTTAAGCCTGAAAGCAACCGACCCGACCCGATTGAGCTGATTGAACAGTCAAATGTTGGTCGCCGGCCAGAACTGATACCCATTCGCTACGGCCGCATGTTGGTTTCGCCATTTACTTTCTATAGAGGAACGGCCGCTCTCTTTGCTTCTGACGTCGGTGAATCGTTTGTCACTAAAGTCAAAGTGCAAACTTGTGGTGATGCCCACCTACTAAACTTTGGTGCTTTCGCGACACCTGAGCGCAATATTGTTTTTGATCTGAACGATTTCGATGAAACTTTGCCTGCTCCCTGGGAATGGGACGTGAAGCGGCTTGCAGCAAGCTTTGTCTTGGCCGGTCGCAACAATGATGTTAAGCCAAAGCACTCTCAGCAAGCGGCTGAAGCTGTGGCTCGGGGTTATCGACTGAAGATGCTCGAATACTCCAAAATGAGCATTCTTGATATTTGGTACGACCGTTTCGATTGGAGTGCTGTGGCGCAGAACACGTCTGATCCGCGCTTGCAAAAACGTATTAAGGATAAGACCGAAAAAGCAATTAAGCGCACCATTCAGTCATACTATTTCCCAAAAATGACAGAAGAGCGAGATGGTGACTATCATATTAAAGATACTCCGCCAGCTGTCTATCACCTCAAAGGAAGTGAAGCTGATTCGTTTAGAGAGCAGACCCTTAAGGCCTTTGAGCTCTATAAGCAGTCTTTGCAAGACGATCGTCAACGCCTGTTTGACCGCTATAAAATGGTCGATGTCGCCATCAAAGTTGTCGGTATCGGTAGCGTTGGCACTACTTGTGCTGTTGCCCTAATGCTGGCACCAGATGCAGAGCCACTAATGCTGCAATTGAAAGAGGCACGTGCCTCTGTTTTGGAGGCTTATGCCGGCCATAGTGAATTTAAGAATCACGGGCAAAGAGTTGTTGCTGGCCAGCGCATTATTCAGTCTGCTAGCGATATTTTCTTAGGTTGGACAGAATTTGATGACGGTAAACACTATTATGTGCGTCAGTTGCGTGATACCAAAGTTAAGTTAGAACCCGATTTGTGGGACGGCCCGCGCTTAGTTGAAAGTGCTGAAGTAATGGGCGCTGTTCTGGCTCGGGCCCATGCTCGCTCTGGTGATGCGGCGGTTTTGAGCGGCTATCTTGGTGAAGAAACCACCTTTGAAGAAGCCATTGGTTTGTTTTCTATCGCCTACGCTGATCAAGCAGAGAAAGATTATGAGCTGTTTTTAGATGCAGTGCGCAAGGGACGGATGAGTGCAGCTGAGGATTGCGGCTACTAGAATTCGTAGGCTATCTTTAGAACTAAGTTAGCGCCTTCCTACAAAGGCAAAGTCAATATAGGCATTTTCTGGATCTGTTGATACCAGACGCACTCTGACGCGATCGCCGACGTCAAGGGAATGTGAGCCACCATGACGCTTATTTGAATGCTGGCTAGTTACGAGCTTACCTTCGACTGGTGGTCTGAAAGTGCGTACGTAAGTAGCTTCTGGCTTGACACCGGTGATGATACCATCAAAAACATCGCCAATGCGACTTGATAGCAGAACTGCAGCAGAGATCTTGCGCATGGTGCGCTCTACTTTCTTTGCCTGCCCCTCTAGTCTCGTACAATTGGCTGCGATCTCGCTCAGCTCATCAGTGCTATAAGGAGTGGGCTCTCCAGCTAGAACTGCTTTCAGTAGCCTCTGGGTGACCAGATCGGGATAGCGCCGATTAGGAGCTGTCGAATGGGTGTATTCGTTCACGGCTAGAGCGAAGTGGCCGGGCACGTGCTGTCCGGGAACTTTGACGATATATTCGCCCCGCCCTAGTAGCTTGACGATTGTCAAAGATAATTCACTGAAGCCCTCTGGGTCAGCTTCTTTCTGTCTGATGAGAAATGCTGCTAGTGCTTTGGCATCGGGAGCTTCCGGAAGAGAGTCGCCATAAGATTCAGCTACTTCGATTATGCGTGGCCAGCGCTCTGGGGTTTTCACTGTGCGCATAATTGATGGAAAGCCTTTTGCTTCTAAAAATTTAGAAGTGGCTATGTTGGCTGCGATCATGCAGTTTTCAATTAAGTCGCGAGCCGGATTGCTCTCGACTAGCTCCAAATCGAGCACATGTCCATCTTTTACTACAGCGCGTGCTTCTTGAGTATGTAGGGCAAGAGCACCGCCACTTTGTCGCAGTGCGTGTATGTGATCTTTGGCTATGCTTTGAATAGAAAGCTGCTTCTCTAAACCTGCTATTTGTGCCAACTTGGCCGGAGCTTCGCCATGATCTAGCCACTGGCCAATAGAGTTGTAATCAAGTTTGGCTTTGTTTCTGATAATCGCTCTGTAGGCGTCACTCTTTAGGACATTGCCTGTGCGATCAAGAGTTAGCTCCATACACATTGCTAGGCGATCTTTGTCGGGCAAAAGTGAGGTGAGATCATAAGACAGCTCTTCTGGCAGCATTGGATAAGTGACAACGCCTGTATACACTGTTGTGGTATTGCGCTGGGCGTGCAAGTCTATGGCACTTTCTTTCGGCACCATAGAATCGACATCGGCTATGCCAATGATCAGGCGAATTTCGCCGCCGGGCAATTGCTCTGCATATTCAACTTGGTCTAGGTCTTGCGACTCGCGATTGTCGATTGAAGACCAGAGTAAACCGCGCAAATCTTGAATGGGATCATCGCTTTCTGAAATCTGCTTTGAAATCTGCTTAGTAGATAATAGACCGAGCTGCTCAATTACTTCAGGCTCGAAAACTGGCGTGAAACCCGCGGCCAGCAACTCTTTGTCTGCCCTGGCTACCAGGTCAAAGTTCTCTGCCGCGTTTCTATCACTATTGGCCTCAGAGCGATGGCTTTCGCTTTTGTTGTTAGCAAAATTTGCTTTAGCTTGGCTGAAATCAGAATGATCTTTGGGCTGCTGCTTACTGTCTTTAGAGTGTCTCTTGGGGTGATTTTTTCTTGGCATTTCTTCTTGCTTTCAATGGCCTAACCAAAATAGCAATCTTTGAGGTTAATGTCCAAATGCGGCCGATAGGTTAAACTTTGCCCTCTGGCATTATCGATGGCTATGTGGATTGGCAATGTGGGTTAGAAATATGAAATTAGCGCGGGCGCTTGCGGCAGAGACTTTAGGAACATCGTTCCTCCTTGCAACTGTGGTGGGTTCCGGGGCTCTGGCGGATAAGTTGGACCTGGGCAACCTGGCCGTATCTGTTTTATGTGTTGCTTTTGCCACCGGCGCTGTTTTAATCGCTTTAATAGCTGCCTTTGGTTCGATATCGGCTCATTTCAATCCAATAGTTAGTCTGGTATGTGCTCTTCGTGGTGAGTTCAAATGGAAGCTTGTGGCACCCTACATTGTTGCTCAGATAACTGGGGCAATATTAGGTGTGGTGGTCGCTAATTTGATGTTCGATTTGCCAGCCGTCACTATCTCTACCACTGCTCGAAGCGGAATGGGGCAATGGCTAGGCGAGTTTGTGGCGACCTTTGGCCTGATCGGTATTATCCTTGGTAGCGCTCGCTCCAATTCAAACAGTGGCATTGCTGTTCCTGCCTATGTGGCTGGGGCAATTTACTTTACTTCCTCAACCTGTTTTGCTAACCCTGCTGTCACCATCGCTCGCATCTTTACCGGTACCCTAACTGGAATTGTGCCCGCTGACGTACCAGCCTTTGTACTGTCGCAGCTTGTCGGTGCTCTCTGTGCCGCTTTCGTATTTGGTTGGTTGTTCGCCGCCGACAAGGGTGAAGAGCAAGCCTCGGCTGGGCAAAATATTGAAGAAGAACGGGTAGGAGAATTACAGCCAGAAGTACTTGCCACCCTAGAGCGAGAACTTGCTGCCGCAAATAAGTAGAACGTTTATACAAGTCGATAATTAGAACAAGTAGATAAGTAGGAAAATAGATGTCGAGAAAAGATGATCCTTTGGGCGTGACTCAGAGCATCAAGTTCAACACCAGATTGAAGGCAATAGATAGTCCCGAGGACATTCCTGCCAACTGGATAGGAAGCCCTATTGCTGACTTGATTGGCTCACATAATTTCGGTCAGAAAATTGAAGTTACTGGCGAGCCCCGCATGTTGATTTCGACCTGCATTGAGTTTCGTTATCATCCAGCTGTTCCCAGTCAGTACGCCTATGTGATCAGACGGGCCAGTGGTCGCTTGATCGGCTCGGAATTTGCTTTAGTCTATGCCCTTTCGCGGGGAGTTAAACATGTGGTGCTAATCGCTCACAATGACTGCGGCATGACCAAAGTGACACAGCACAAACCGGCTATGATCGCCACTCTTGTTGAGCAGGGCTGGGACTCTGAACGTGCTGAAGAATTTGTTGCCATGCATGCTGGTCGTTATCATATTGAAGATGAAGTTGATTCTCTCAAGCGCGAATTTTATCGCCTCAAGCGTTTGTTTAAGAATGTAGAGATAGCGCCCCTATTCGTCTCACTTTCAAGCAACCGCTTGCATGTTCCCAACTGGTATCTCGACTTTGTTAGTAAGCCAGATCTGGGTAATGCTAATGAAAGTGTGCCAGCTGAAGAATATTTGATGCTGCCTTAGGGCTATTTAAATCTATTGCTTAGCTGCTAAGTCGGTAATTATCTTCCACTCTTTAGGTGTCACTGGTTGTACCGATAGTCTGCTGCCTTTTTGCAGCAGTGCCATCTCGCTCAGGCCTGGTATTTGACGTAGAAGTTCTAAGGGCAAGGGCTTTTTGAAAGTCTCAACATGCCTGACGTCAATCATGTACCAGGTCGGTTTAGCTTTGTCGCTTTTCGGATCGAAGTGCACATCATCGGGATCAAAAGCGGTGTGATCGGGATAGCCTTCTTTTACTACTTCGGCAATACCGGCTATGGCAGAGGGTTCTGAATTGCTATGGTAGAAGAAAATTAGGTCGCCTAACTTGAAGGAGTCACGCAGAAAATTGCGAGCTTGATAGTTGCGCACACCGTCCCAGTAAGTTGTTTTCTTTGGTGCCTTGGCTAAGTCTTGAATGGAGAATACTTCTTCTTCACTCTTTAGCAGCCAATAGTTGCCGCTAGATTTATTGGTTGTTGTAGGTTTAGATTTAGCTGTCGCTTTTGACTTCACTTCAGTAGAACTACTTTTGGCTGCCATTTGGTTCCTCGTTAGATTTTTCGTTTGTTTTTTCGCATGTTGTTTCTTTTGGCTTTTCTACCGGCTTTTCTGCAGGTTTCTCGCTGATTTTTCCTGCCATAATGTCGTTGATTTGCGCGTACAAAGCATTTGCTTCAGTTTGCTTGCCGTCTTTCAAGTACATTTTTGCGTAGGCCTGCATGGTCTTTATTTTTGCCTGGGGCTTAAGGTTGGGCATGTCGATAACCAGCTTGAAGCGCTTTTCGGCTTCAACTTTGTCGCCCTTTGCCAAGTACATTTCGCCCAGGTCGCACTGTGTTTGCGCTACTTCAGCGGATTCCTCACCGTTGGCCGCTTTGCGAATGGCTAGGGCGCGGTTAAAATTCTTCTCTGCACTGGCATAATCGCCGATTTCTTTGTATTCGTTAGCGAGGAAATTTATGCTTTCCGAAAGTTTGGCGTGATTGGGGCCAAGTACTTTTTCGGCGCCAGTGATGCGCTCCTTCATTATCTTGATGGTATTCATGTGAATCGTTCGCCGTTGAGCAATTTTGCGCTCGACGTCTGACCCGCCTCCGACTACATCAGGCGACGAGAATGAAGCGGAGCCACTGTTGGTATCGCAGCGAAAAGTAGCATTGATAACAATAAATGGCTTACCGTCGAACCTGATGAAACCCGCACTGTCCACCGCTGTGCGGCAAGCTACATCGAAGGAGCCATCACCAGAGCCTCTCCGCATTACCCAGTCGCTGTAGCTACCGTCAGGAAGAAGGCGAAAACTAGCATAAGCGCTTCTTGCTGCTGGCCTTTGCCGGCCTAAGGTGCGCATACGGTTATCTACCATTTTTTCGTCATGACGCATGACTTCTGATAGCACTTCTTGTAAGTCGGCTCTAGCCATCGGCGTTGCCATAATCGCTGTCAAAAGCATGGCTAGCGCCGGCAGCAGTTTAATTGGTCTTGCGGTTGCAAATACGCGCATAAGCATCCTTGAATCTATGATGGTCAATTTTAGCACTGTGCGGTTTTTCATATAGATGTTTACAAGATTGCTGCTTCTTAGTAGCCTTACCAGATGAAAACAATAAGCACAGACGAACAGAAGCTCCTTGCTCGCGTATCTTGGCGACTACTTCCCTTCTTGCTGGTGCTATATATCGTCTCCTATTTAGACCGCATCAACCTCTCTTTTGCGGCTCTTGAAATGAACGCTCAGCTCAAATTTAGTGACCAGGTCTTTAGTCTGGGTGCTGGAATATTCTTCTTGGGTTATTGCCTTTTTGGTATACCTAGCAATGTTGTGATCAAGCGCCTTGGGCCGCGGCGCTGGATAAGCACAATCATGGTGGCCTGGGGCATTGTTACAGTGGCCATGTGTCTGGTCAAAGATGCACTTACTTTCTACATCTTGCGCTTTACCCTGGGTGCTACTGAAGCTGGCTTCTTTCCAGGTATGTTGCTTTATCTCACCTTCTGGTTTCCACCCAAGCAGTATGGGACAGCGGTCGCTCGGTTTATGTCGGCTATTCCACTAGCCGGCCTCTTGGGAAGCTTCGTCGCTGCCAAGGCATTCGAGATTAATGGCCTGTGGGGTTTAGAAGGATGGAAGTGGCTCTTTATAGTCACCGGAGTGCCAGCTATTGCCCTAGGTATTGCCGTGCTCTTTTTGCTGCCTGATAGACCGCACCAAGCACGGTGGCTCAATGATTCGCAGAAGAGTATGCTGGAGAATTTGCTAGCTAGTTCTGGTGACGAGAAAAACAGCGAAAATATAGATGAGCCGCAGCTTTCGGTTGTGGCTACTCTGAAGAATTTAGTTGTCTGGCGCTTCGCTCTGCTCTATTTTTCAACTACAGTTTGTATGTACGGCTTTCAACTTTGGTTGCCACAAATAATCAAGACTTTTGGCAGCGCTACTAATTCGTCTGTGGCTATGCTCTCTGCTATTCCTGCTCTGATGCAAGCTTTGGGAATGCTCGTAATCGCGGCTAGTTCAGATCGCAGCGGTGAGCGTCGCTATCATGTGGTGGCTTCTTCTGCTATCACAGTGCTTGGTCTGGTGGCAGCTACTTACTTGCCTGACAATCTCAAATTGGCTGGTCTGAGTTTGGCTGCCTTTGGCATATGGGGCACGGTTGGCCCCTTCTGGGCTTTGACTAGAGCCTCGCTCTCGGTGCCAGCGCAACCGACAGGGCTAGCTTTTATCAATTCAGTTGGTAATCTTGGTGGCTTTGTTGGGCCGATGTTGATAGGTCTAATTAAGCATTTGACTGGTTCTTATGCCGGCGGTGAGTTTGGCTCAGCCTTGTTGCTTTTAGCTAGCACTGCTGTCTTTACTGCATTTTTGGCTATTACTACAAAAGTACAAAATAAATAGGAGTTACCAGTGACATTGAGAGTTTGCGTCGCCGGTGTCAGCGGATGGACTGGCAAAGCTGTAGCAGAAGGCATTTGCGCTGCTGACGATATGACTCTTGTGGCCGCGGTGAGCCGCAGCTCTGCCGGTAAAAGTCTGCCAGAGCTCGGACTTAAAGTCGAAAGCGATTGTGATGTGGTTGTGGTCGCTACTATTGAAGAAGCACTAAGTCAGCCAATTGATGTCTTTGTGGATTACACTAGTGCTGCTGCGGTGAAGGAACACACAATGTGTGCTGTTAATAGAGGTATTTCAGTTATTGTAGGCAGCTCTGGTTTAACTGCTGATGACTTTGCTGAAATTGAAAAACTAGCCGTGAGCAAGAATGTTGGAGTAATTGCTTGCGGTAACTTTAGTATTACTGCCGCTCTGGCTAAGCATTTTGCCTTATTGGCTGCGGAATACTTGCCGAGCTGGGAAATCTTAGATTATGCTGGCTCGACTAAGATGGACGCTCCTAGCGGCACAGCAAGAGAGCTAGCTGAGTGCCTAGAAGCTGTTAGACAAAATAAGCTTGGTCGTGAAATCAAAGACGTAGTCGGTGACAGTGCCGCCCGCGGTGCACAGATTAAAGGCACTCCTGTCCATAGCCTGCGCTTGCCTGGCTATGTTTTATCGTTTGAGACAATATTTGGTTTGCCAGAAGAAAGGCTCACCGTGCGCCATGATGCCGGCACAAGTGCTTTGCCCTACGTTGACGGCACCTTATTGGCATTGCGCCGGGTTGGTGCCGTCAAGGGCTTGATTCGTGGACTAGATCAATTGATGTTCGGCAAACGCTAGTTCTTTTCGCGCTCTTTTACTGCACCAATCTGATCTTGGTCGGCGTTGGCGGCTATGCGGTCATTGCGCTGGCGCTGAGCCAGGGGGGTGACTCTATCAGCTTCGGCAATCTCATTTAGTTTCGGCTCAGTTGAAGAGTTATCTTTCAGATTCGATGGTAAGTGCTCTTTGTCTAACGCTCTTGTCGACTGATCAACATCGGCATTGGCTGCTATGCGGTCGTTGCGCTGGCGCTGAGCCAAGGGGGTTACTCGCTCTGCTTCAGAAGCTTCATTGAGCTTAGGCTCTCTTCTATCTGATGATGCGTATATGTCTTGCGCTCCGAAATCAATGGAACTTGCTTCGGGACGGCCTTTTGCTGACTGTTGAAGACTGCCGAGTGATTTATCAGAGTAAGCCTCGGCAAATGCTCCGTCAAAGTTAGTAAAGTTTGGTGATTTAACAGAATTGGCTTCAGCGCGTTCTAATGTCATAGTAAATTCTCCAAAATAAGTAGAAAACTGGTAATCGCCGTAGGGCCCGAAGGCTTTGTGTTTATTTGCTTGCTTTGCTTGTGTTTAATATAAAGGCGGTAAGTTGGCAATCCGCGGTCAAAAAGATTAGTTATGTGGGCGAAATTAGTTGACCATCAAAGTAGATGCCGCGCCAGACATTGTTGTAGGCATACATTTGCCAAGCACCTACAGTGCGGTTTCCGTTAACTACGTTGTTGAAAGCTCTGTGGTCGCTTCCACCTAGAATGCCTGGTGGAACATTGTTTCCTATTGGGTAATTGATTTCATTGTTTGATATCTCGATGCCGCTACTGCTGTTGCCCTCTACCATCATGGGAGCGGATGACCACTCATCAATGGTGATATCGAGCCGGTTGCTGCGAACTGTGAGATTTTGACTCTCAAACATGCTTATGGCATCTGATTTGTATAGGCCTGTGACTCTGTTATTTTCAATATTGCCGCCACTTACGTAGTCAAATTCGACTGCGGTTGTGTCGTAATTCTCAGACCAACTGAAGTCATGTAGCCAGTTGTCTTTGACTGTGATATTGGATGAGCGATCGGCTAGGACTCCGCGCTCTCCCCCTGTAATCTCGCAACCTTCCACCACTACATTATTGGCGCCATAGATGCCAACCGTTGGACCATCCAGGCCTTTGATGCGGGCATTGCGGATGACGACATTGTCTCTTGTAATTGAAAGAGCTGGTATTTCATCGCCCTTTGCGTCGATGACAAGTATGCCGTTTTCGTATGAGGCATAGCGCTGCAAGACTTCCGGAATAGACCCGTCTGCTAGTTCTACTCGCGCTCCACCTTCAAGCGCTGGCCCTTCTTGCCATTCCTGAGGTGCATCGATTACTGGTTGATACTCTGGAGCTGGCACCTCTATCTCTATTTCTGCAGGCGCGTCAGTCGGTGCTTCGGCCTCTGGAGAGGTTGGCGGCTCAGTGATTGGTTCAGGGATTGGTTCAGGGATTGGCTCACAGGCCGGCTCATAGATTGGCTCACAGTCTGGCCAAGAATTCGGTTCGCAGATCAATTCACCAATTGGTTCGCATGGCTGAGTACTGTTAGGCTCTTGGGGGGAACCACATTGATCTGTCTCTTCAAGGCATGAGCTAAGTTCAAGGGTTGGTAAGACACCGCTATTTGTCATTTGGTCTGCGCAAGAACGCGATTGCACACTTAGTCTCGAATTTAGTTCATGTCTGTCTTCAAATGAGATTGATGCAGAGCAACTGGCGTCAGTGGTTGCGAAAGAGCTATCACAGTTAATGGTTTGTTCCATGCGACAATCTGAGTTCATTGGTTCGACTCCATTATTTTGCTTCGTTAGGATCGTCTTGGTAATTACGAGCTAGTAAAATCGGCTTGGTGCTACTTTACTAAGGGCTAGTTGGCAAAGCGCGGTCAGTGATATTAGATTGGCTGGGTTGTTAGTTTGTTGTTTTGTATGCACTATCAAAATTGAGGCACAACTGATTTAATAGTGCTCACTGCGGAACTTTAGGTTGGCACTGTGAAAACCCTGAAAATCTCTCAAAAATTTTTAGTGGCAGTGGCAGTGCCTGTAGTATTTGAGCTTGTTCTGGTCTCTGTGCTTTTTGTCTTGCTCTGGCAGGCTGATGAGGCTCGCGTGAGAGAACAGCAAGGTCGCGAACTTGCCAATCGTGTTTACGCGCTGATGGGTCTGCATGTTCAGCGCGTGACGCAGATAATGCTTTACAAGAGTACCGAACAGCCAGAAATGTTGGGCCAGGCTAGACAAACTGCTCAACGAATGAAAGATGAGATTCAACAGATTCACGTTCTAGTTGAGGGTAATCCTAAGAGCAGCGAAACCTGGAAGAGTCTGGATTCACTTGTAAGAGCTATAGGTGAAGAACACGATAGAGCTGCCGAAAGTCTGGGCCTTGGTGATAAAGCTGCTGCCACAATGCACTACATGTCAATGCGAAGGCACTTTGAGGCGCTCATTCAAGCGAGCAATAAGCTGACAGAACAGCAAGCAACCTCTAAAGATGCAGAAGGTATAGATGTAAGTAAGTACAGCGAAATTATCCGCCTAGTGCTTTGCTTATCCATACTGCTTTCTCTTTTGATAGCCTTTGGTCTGGGCTTCTACTTCAGGCGTGGAACCGCTGATAGACTCAATGTAATCATGACCAATACTAAAAGGATGGCGGCTGGTAAAGCACCCACTGAAGAATTAGAAGGCAACGACGAATTGGCTCAGATAGACAAGCTCTACCACAAGATGCATGATTCTTTAGTAATTTTGAGGCGCAGAGAACGAGCGATTCTTGAAAATGTTGCAGATGTCGTTTGCTCGATTGATTCGAGTATGCGTTTTACTGACATCAATGAGGCTGCTTATAAACATTGGGGATACAGTGAAGAAGATCTGATTGGCGGCCGTGTGGCCGATGTTGTTGTTGGAGCAGATCGCGACATGGTTTTGCTTGCTTTGCGAAAGGTTGCTGAAACAACTAAAGAGACCTCTCTAGAGTGTGGTGTCACTCGAGCTGATGGCACCGTGGCTGATACTGAGTGGTCGGTCACTTGGTCTGAGGTAGAAGGTTCTCTCTATTGTGTCGTTCACGATATTACCGCAAGAAAGAATCTTGATCGATTGAAGGCCGAGTTTGTTGCCATGGTCAGTCATGAGATTCGCACACCACTTAGTTCTATTCAGATGACCCATTCTCTTCTGGCAGATGAACTTGGCGATTCGTTAGACGAGTTTATGAAAGGCAGTTTGAATGCTGCCCAAGGCAACGTTGATAGACTAATGGCCCTGGTTAACAACTTGCTTGATTTAGACAAGCTTGAATCAGGGTTTGTTGATTTTGTCGCTGATAAAATTTCAGTTCGTGATGTAGTTGAAACATCGATTGGCGCTATCGCTTCTCTGTTTCAGCAGAAGTCAATTGAAGTAAAGCGAAGTATTGACCCTGCTATGACGATTTACGCTGACAAAGAACGCTTGGTTCAGGTCTTGATAAACCTACTGTCTAATGCAACAAAGTATTCAGCACCTAAGTCTACGATTATTGTTGACGCGAGGTTAGAAAGAGATTTTGTTCGTATTTCTGTTACTGATAGCGGCAGGGGCATTCCACAAAACAAACTAGATGCTGTATTTGAACGCTTCAGGCAGGTTGAAGCCGCCGACCAGAAGGTTCATCAAGGAACTGGACTAGGGTTGGCAATTGCCAAAGCCATTGTGGAGATGCATCAGGGTAAAATGGCAGTAGATTCAGTGGAAGGCAAGGGTAGTACTTTCTGGTTCACTATTCCTGCTACTGAGAGCGTTTACAAAGCTCTAGAAGCCAAGAAAACTGCGAAAGAGAATAGCGCAAGTGAACAACGAAGATAGATTGTCATAGGGGGTCTTAGTGGCCAAGATTCTAATAATCGAAGATGACCTGCAATTAGCTTCGCTTGTAATTCGCTGGCTGACGAAGGAAGGTCACATAGTAGAACATATACAGAATGGTGGAGACGGTCTGCAGCGGCTAAGGTTCGACCCTTATGATGTCGTTATTCTTGATTGGAATCTGCCGGAAGTTGAGGGTATTGATATTCTTAAAGACTTTCGCAGTAGGGGTGGTACCACACCTGTTCTAATGCTTACTGGCAAAAAGACTATTGAAGATAAACTCAGAGGGCTGGGCGAGGGAGCTGACGATTATCTCTCTAAGCCTTTTGACGGGCGAGAACTGACTGCTCGCATAACTGCCTTGTTGAGGCGGCCTGTCACTTTGCTCAGCAGCAAGCTTGAAGCTGGTGATATCGAAATTGATACCAAAAGCCATACGGCTAAAAGAGCAGGTAAAACGCTCAATCTAATGCCGAAAGAGTTTGCCTTGCTAGAGTTTTTGCTGCGACACCCGGGCGAGTATTTTCAGCCATCTCACTTGCTGGAACATATTTGGCCCAGTGAAAGTGACTCAACAACCGAGGCTCTGACTAGTTGCATTAAGAGGTTACGGCTCAAACTCGACAAACCAGATTCTGAGTCGGTCATTCGCAATATCCGTGGTGCTGGCTATGGCCTGTTTGTTGAATAGGATGCGTTGAATAGCAAGTTGTTAGTAGTAAGTGTTGAATAGCAAAGTTTCGAAGTAGAGGTCGCTGCTCTAAATCAACTCTAACTGTGGAAGATTGAAGCTCATAGACTTAGAGGCTGGTTTAGTGGGAACCATGGTGCGCTCTTGTACTGGCTGTCTTTGGTCACCGGGAACGGTGTGGCCAACAGCATCCGAACATACGGCTCGCTCAAGTCTTGAGGAACGGTTGCCGCTACCATCAACACATCTTTCGTAATCTTGGCGCGCTCGTGCGGCTTCAGCTGTTTCTCTAGTCTCAGGCGCACTTGTATAGCGGCCGTCGGAGCCAATACCGCGGTTGGCAGGTTGGTTAGCCCTTGCTGTAGATGCTTGCTCTCTGTACTGTCGACTGCGAGATTCTTCAGGAGTGTCGTATATGTCTCTGCCGTTGACGACGATATCCGAAACCTGCCTCTCGCCATTAACTGTGCGGAATGTCACTTCAGCACCGCCTACATCTCTTGTCCAAACACCAGGTGCGCTAGTGCGGGGATTGGTTCCGCCTTCCCAGAGTGTGCGAGCAAACTGCACTTGCTCTTCTCTGCTCATTTCGCTATTGACTAGGCGGGTAATGGGTTGGGTTCCATTAACGGCCTCTACTGCTCTTTCAACACGATCGCTCATATAGTTTGCTCCGGCTAGTAATGTGTCGCTGATGCACTTATATTAGTGGGGGTATTTGGCAAGCCACGGTCAGTAAGATTAGACCTTCTTTTGTCGCTCTAAAAGCAATTAGTGCCGCTTCAAATAGTCTTCAGCTGCCGCTCCCACTCGTTTGAAGTAATCTTTAACAGCAGGTCCAGGTTCTGGTTTGGCTCGATACATTCCACCAGTGCCGAGTGGATCTCTGGTCTCGTTTGCCTTTCTTATGGCGTCTCTATATTCTTGAAACTGTTCATCGAGTCTGCGCTGTTCGCCAGGCGACATCTCTCTTCGTACTTGCTTGCCAATGGCAGCTTCGGCTTCTTGCACTCTTCTGTCAATGGCATCATGCATAGGTGCGTTTGGTGCTTTAGGGTAAGGCTCTGGGTTCATGGTTGATTTCAATCCCCAATCTAATACATCTCTCTTGTGCTGGGTTAATGCCTTTTCTTCTGCTTCATATTGTTTGCGCTCTTGCGCTGTCATCTGACCTTCGACTGAGCGTTTTATTTTGTTGTCGTATGATTCGTCGTTAGTAAGGAGTCTTTCAATTTGGTGTCGAATGTAGTCTGCTGCTCCAGTGGCTTTATATGGCGCTTCTTGGCCAAAGCCGCTCATGTCGATTTTAGGAAAGCCGAGTTTGTCAAATTTGTTTTGATCATCGGTTTTTCTATCAAGCTCAAGTAGCCCTTTTTTCGTTGTACATTCTTCAAGAAGTTTATATTGAGAGCTACTATCGTTTCTGGTCTCTTGGCAGATGTTGTCGATATCTCGCATTGTATTTACTCCTGGTAAGTGAGGCTTTGCTTTGGCAACCAACTCTTGGGCTATGGCCTCAATTTACCGGGGCAAACTGGCAATCCGGGGTCAGCGAGATTAAGTTGAAATTCACTCCGGTGTGTCTCCTTTTCTTTAGGAGCGCACTGGTGCTAAGGTTATTACTCGGCTCTGGGGGCGTTATGAAAGTTTCTGATTTGATAAGGTCTATAAAAGGACCTGAGGCAAGAGCTAATCACAATCTTTCTCTCTACAGAAAAGCCTTTTGCGATTTTTCGGCTGAAGGCGAGTCGGTTGTAGCCACAGGGTCTGACTCTGTCGTGCTGAAGTTACATGATGGAAGTATCTTGAAAATTAGTTCCCGTACTGTCACCAGGGCGTTGGAGCCGTTTGATTTGCCAGTGTTGAGCTCTGGTACTATGCAAGGTGATGGAAGAACTATTTATTATGTGATTCAACCAGAAGCTGAACCAGCAACGCTTAGTGATTTCGCTATGTTTTTGCGCATTCTTACTGACCATGGCTTTCGCATGATTGATCCTGGTATTTCGCAAATTGGAGTTTATCAAGGTCAAGTCAAGCTGCTTGACCCCTTTGCTGTTGCCAAAGACTAGCAGAGGAATCTTGACCCGAGCTTAACCTCGCCTTAGTAAGTGGCCAATAGAATATTGCCGTGTCCAAAGCAATTTCCTCTAGTGAGGCTCTTGTGAATATGAACTCTAAAGAACGATACGAGTTGGAGCGCATGACCAAAGACCAGCGCTATAACTACGAGCATCTGAGTCAGCAGGATCAAGCTAGTTATGAGCGGATGAGTAACGATGAGCGCAGCTTATACAATCGCTTAAATAGCCAGGAGCAATGGGATTATCGCCGCATGACGCCAGAGCAACGCTATGAGTTTGAGCAAGAGAGTTAGACGGCCATATTGTTGGTCATGCTAGAGCTGTTCTTCAAAATTGAGATTCGTTGGTGCGGGCCGCAGACCGGTTAGCGGTACAGTCTTGTCGACTACTTCGAATTTCACTTCGTCGAGCCACATTTTACCTACGCCGATTAAAAACAATCCGAAATACATGCTGGTGCTTTCTTCTGGCACATCTACCACTAGGGCATACTGCTGCCAGTCTGTGTCCGCTAAGATTGGTCTGTTATTCATGTTGTCGAAAGTGCCTTTCCATCGACAGTACCAGCCCCAATTGCCAATAATGTCGAGTTCTATTCGTCCGATAGAGGTTTCGGCCAAGGCTGATTTGACCCATGCAGTCATGCGAATGCGCTGGTTGCGAAATTCCGGGGCAATGCCGCAGGTTTGCATAAGGTGGCCGCAGGCATTGCGTGCATCTTCATCGGATGCATCTTTGGCGATAGACTCAATAAAGGCGCAGTTCTTACCGACGTGCCTGCTGGCCTGTTCAAGGCCGACAACAAAGTCGTCATGCTCGCTGTCGTTTAAGTGCCAGCCTTTGATTGTCGTGCTAGTTGCTATTTCACTGATGCGCTTAGCCATGGCTTACCTCTGTTTAGAACACCTGTCAGGGATAGTAACTACAATGCTATTCTAAACCAAGTGTAGGTTAGACATAGCATCTGTCGATTTTGTGAGATTTGCCAATTGGGCCTTACGACAACAGAAACTAAGAGCAAGTTACGTGGCTTTCTGGATGAGCCTCATTTTTTGATTGCCTTTGTCCTGTGGTTCTATCCAATTGCTTTCATTCTCTGCTATGGATTGCTGCTCGGAATTTGTAACCAGATAGTGTCTTGCTTTGGAGCACCTCTTTATTCTTTTGTGCCGAAGTACTTTTTGACTGTCGTATGTTATATTTCGTGCCTCGTTTTCTCCTTGCTTCTCTTTCGATTTAGCTCGTGGATGAGGCGCACCTTGTTTTATCTTATTACTCTGTGGCTTTTGACCTGTGCTGTTTTTGATGTTACGGGACCTGGCTTTTCAATTTCGCTAGAACGTGCTGCCGGTCGCCCCAGGCACGTTCGCTAAAGTTAAAACATCTGTTCCTTAAGGTGTCGACTCATCTTCTGGGATGATGGCAATGCTATTAATTTGTGCCATTGTGATAGGGGTCCTGTCTGGTGTTGGTTAGTGCATAAAAATTGTCGGTTCTTTCTATTTTTCTGCCTACATCTCTTTTTGTTTGGAGTAGTTAGTGCCTTAGGGCTGCAATTGGTTTCTTTGCCATGTTCTGCCGTCAGCGCTGCTAGTGAGCAGCCGCGATCATATTGTCTCTCGCAGTCGGCCACCTATTCAGTTAGCTCCACTTATCCTGGTTATGAGAAAAAAAGCTGTTTGCTTACTGGTGCCGAAGATTTGCATGTGGCACGGCTTTTATCGAACCAGGTGATTGCTCCTGAATTTGCCTTTCATACACAGTTGCAAGACCACCCCAATATAGTCATTGATCTCGGCCGTAGTTGCCTGGTTGATGGTTTGGTTATTGAAAATCGCAGACGTCAATTGCAAGAACGCGCTCAAGGTTTGACTGTGTTGGTATCAACCAATAAGGTAGATTGGAGGCCGGTTAAAGCCTTTACTAAAACTTCTGATGTGTGGAACATCAAGCTCAGTGAGCCAGTAGAGGCTCGCTACGTTAAGCTTGAGTTGGCGGCAACTAGCTACTTCCATCTCGCCCATGTATCAGTTAACGGTCGCGATAAAGAGGACGGCTCAGCCCTGGATATTGTCGCTCAGAAATCTCCCCCGACAACAGTATCAAAGCAAATTACTGCCGCTGATCTTGACAAATCTGTCGCCACCGACAGGCCCATAAGAGATAAGTGGGCTCTTGTCATTGGTATCAACGACTTTGAAGACCCACGCATTCCCCATCTGCAATATGCAGCAAAAGATGCTACTGACTTTGCCAATTTCCTTACCACGTATGGCAATTTCGCTAAAGATCATGTGGTGCTATTGACCAACGAAAATGCCACTGAGCAAGAAGTTAGACGCATTATTGGTGACGATTGGTTGCCGCGGCGGGTGATGGAAGACGACGTCATTCTCATCTATGCATCTACCCACGGTAGCCCGAAAGAGCTAGATGTTGCTGGTCAGAATTTTTTGATTTTGCATGATACCAATGTCGATAATTTATTTTCTACTGCTATCGAGCTTGAAGACTTAGCCAGAACAATCAAACGGCGCACCCAATGTGATCGAGTGCTCTTGGTGCTTGATTCATGCAATAGTGGTGCAGCAGCCGTTAATGGTGGCAAAGGTTTGATTCGTACTAACAATTTTGATCTTGGTAGTATTGCTGGCGAGGGCACTATCGTTATTTCTTCGAGTGGTGCTGGTCAACGTTCGTGGGAATCAAAGCGCTATAAAAATGGCGTATTCACCCACGGTTTAATTGAGTCTTTAAAGTGCAATGGTCAGCAGACCAAGCTGAGTGATGCTTTTAATGCGCTTAAAGATAGTGTTGAACAAGAAGTTCGCTTCGATCGCAGAGCTGAGCAAACTCCAGTTATGAAAATGACCTGGAATGGCAAAGAAATGGCCATTCTCGCTCCGCCTTCGCGGCCACGAAAGACCGAGCCATACGTTCCAGTCGCCCCGAAGAAAGCCAATTGAAATAGTCTCGTCAACTCTTCAGCACTTCAGCTCTTTAGCTCTTCAAGCGCCTGGGCAACGATTTCTTCTAGTGAGCCAGTGGCATCCACCACGATGGCATCGGCTGGCTCTTCGAGAGTGTTGAATTGACTCTTGAGCATCTCTGCCTTCATAAAGTGATTTTGGCGCTGCTCCATGCGCCGGTAAATTTCATCGTAGTTCGCTTTGAGATAGACAAACTTTGCCGCCCCGGTTCTATTTGGGTGCTCTTGTGGATTCTCATACGCATGCTCTTGCGGATCCTCAGGTGCAGGGCTGGGGGCATGGCCAGCCTTCAGGCGTTTGCGATATGACTCTTTCAAGGCCGAGCAGGCCAGTACAGCACCTTGCTCCTCTTTCTGCCATTGACTGATAGCGCTAGCCAGACTATTGAGCCAAGGTTCACGGTCTATATCTGTCAGCGCAAGGCCACTTGCCATTTTCGCTTTGTTAACATCACTATGAAAATTATCGGCGTCAAAATAGCGAAAATTTAGGGCTTGAGCCAGTGCCTGTGCCACTGTCGACTTCCCGGCGCCAGATACGCCCATGACAATGATTACTAAACTCATCGCAACAACAATCTCATATATTTAGAAGGTGACATAATCATTTTGAGTCACGAGCGGTTGTCAGTAGTGCGCTGACGGCATGTTGCTGAAATAAGGAATTGACCATGACCACTAAAGAATCGGGTAACGCAGCATTCATTTCGGATGTTGATGTGCACTTATTTTCAGAGGGTACCCATTATCGCATTTATGAAAAGCTAGGTGCTCATCAACTTGAGCGTGATGGCGTCAAGGGTACGCACTTTGCCGTTTGGGCTCCTAATGCCGCCAGAGTGTCAGTGGTTGGCGATTTTAATGAGTGGAATGCGGATAAAAACCCGATGGTTTTAAACCATTCCTCAGGCATATGGTCCGCATTTATTCCTGCTCTTGGTCACGGTACTCTTTACAAGTATTTTATTGATGGCGCTAATGGTCATGTCCAGAAAACTGACCCGGTTGGTTTTGCCAGTGAAATGCGCCCGCGCACAGCATCGATTGTTTGGGATTTAGACACTTACAAATGGAACGACGCCAAGTGGTTGGAAGCTCGCGATAAGAAAAATTCGTTGGCCAAACCAGTTTCTATCTACGAGTTGCACCTTGGCTCATGGATGCGTGTACCAGAAGATGAGAATCGCTGGTTGACCTACCGCGAAATGGCCGACAAGTTGATTCCGTACGTGCTGGAGATGAACTTCACCCACGTTGAGTTGATGCCAGTTTCAGAGCACCCTCTTGATGCATCATGGGGTTATCAAACTACCGGATACTTCGCTGTCACCAGTAGATTTGGTCCGCCTGAAGACTTTATGTACTTGGTTGATAAATTGCACCAGGCTGGTATTGGTGTCTTGGTTGATTGGGTTCCGGCCCACTTCCCTCGCGATGGCCATGCCCTTGGTTTGTTTGACGGCACTCACTTGTATGAGCACGCTGACCCACGACTTGGTGAGCACCGCGAATGGGGCACCTATGTCTTTAACTATGGCCGCTACGAAGTTGCTAACTTCCTTTTGAGTAATGCCATGTTCTGGTTCGATAAGTATCACATCGACGGATTGCGCGTAGATGCCGTGGCTTCAATGCTCTACCTCGACTATGCCAGAGAGAACGGCGAGTGGGTAGCCAACCAATATGGTGGCAGAGAAAATATTGAAGCAATTAATTTCTTGCGCCAGCTCAATGAGAAAGTTTATGCCGAGTATCCATCAGTAATGATGGTGGCAGAAGAATCAACTGCTTGGCCACAAGTCACTCGCCCAACTTATGTTGGCGGCCTAGGTTTTGGTCTTAAGTGGGATATGGGCTGGATGAATGATACTTTGCAGTTCATGAGTCTTGATTCTGTTCACCGCAAATTCCATCACGATAAGCTAACTTTCAGAAGCATGTACAGCTTCTCTGAAAACTTCATCATGCCTTTGTCTCACGATGAAGTGGTGCATGGTAAGTATTCACTACTTTCAAAAATGCCTGGTGATGCTTGGCAGAAATTTGCCAACTTGCGTTTGCTCTTTGGCTATCAATATTCTTCCCCCGGCAAAAAACTGATGTTTATGGGTGGCGAAATTGGCCAGTGGATTGAATGGAACGAAGAGCGCAGCATCGATTGGCACTTGCTGGAGTATCCTACTCATGCTGGTGTCAAACAGTGGGTGAGCGATCTCAACCATCTCTACAAGACCGAGCCAGCTCTCTATGAATATGATTGTAATCCTGGTGGCTTCGAGTGGATTGACTGCCAAGATAATGAGCAATCTATTGTCTGCTTCTTGCGCAAAGGCAAGCACTTAGACGATTTCATTCTGGTGTTGTGTAATTTCACACCTGTACCAAGATGGAACTATCGAGTAGGCGTGCCACAAGGTGGCTACTGGAAAGAAATGCTCAACTCTGACGCTGAGGTATATGGCGGCAGCGGCATCGGCAATCATGGCGGCGTACACAGTGATTCGCATTGGCATCATGGCCGGCAAGACTCTTTGTCGGTTGTAGTGCCACCACTTTCGATCGTCATGTTCAAAGTGCAAAAGCCCGAATAAACGCGAGATATCCAAGTAAATGAAACCTACATTGTCGAAAGAGGCTCTACTTGATCGCAAGTGCTATAAGCACTGGACAAAGGTGAACTTGCGTTATGGCGATACTGATAAACTCGGTCATGTGAATAATGCCGTTTTCGTCACTCTATTCGAGTCGGGTCGCGCTGCCCTGTTGTTTGATCGCAATGGTTCATTGGCAGGGCCAGGAAAGACCATGGTATTGGCTAACATTGACGTTGATTTCAAGGCTGAATTGCACTATCCCGGTGATGTAGAAGTGGGCACGGCGCTCGTTAATATTGGTCGCAGCTCTCTTAAACTGGCTCAGGTAGTCTATAAAGATGGTGTCTGCTGTGCTGTGTCACAGTCGACTATAGTTTTGATAGACGAGAAGTCGCGCAAACCAATTCCCTTCCCATTTGATTTGGCCAGACAAATTGAGCAAACTGCGCCACTGACACTGCAGAGCGCAAACTAATATAGGGTGAGATAGGGTGAATTTTTCAATGAAAAGAGCGTTGCTTTTATCATCTGCACTTTCTATTCTGACGGTTTCGAGTGCCTTTGCTCAAGACCACTTCAATTGGCCCCAAAGTCGTCTACCTATTCCTGTTTGCATTGTTTCTGGTAAAGGAGTGCCGGGCTATCGGCCGCAGCTAGAGACAATAGTCAAGCAAGCTTTTGACGATTGGATGATTGCTAGTGGTGGCAAAATTCAGTTTGTATTCGTGGATAAAACAGATGGTGGCCAAGGTATTACCTGTCAGTGGACAAATGATCGCTCAAAAATGACTTCGACTATTGAAGACGGCGAGACCATTGTTGTTCCTGACGCTCAGGGCATTACTTCCGCCAAGATTATGCTTTTGACTGTGCCACCAAAGGCAATGCCGACTTTGACTGATAATTATGCTCGACGGGTAGCGCTTCACGAAATCGGCCACGCTTTGGGAATCGCCAAGCACAGCAGTAACGCTGGCGATATTATGTTCGGCACCATTTATCCCGTTGACAAAGCTTGTGCTCTGACTGAAGGTGATACCAGCGCTCTGGCCGCGGCTTATGCTCCTAGTGGTTCAAGTACTGCTTCTGGCGCGTCGGGTTCAACTGGTTCTTCAAGCTCGTCAAGTGAACTACTTGGCGGTCAAAACGCTGAAGTCGAGAAAATTCCTGGCGCTTCACCTGGCGCTGCTGCCGTTAAGGCTTCAACTCTTAGTAATCCGCCTTCTGCTTCAGAGTCACCTACTGCCCGTGGTTTTCGACTGAACAATGAAGCAGCCGAGGCTATGAACGCAGGCAAATTTGATTTGGCAGTGACAAAACTCGAAGAGGCGTACAAACTGGCACCAGACAATCAAATGGTCGGCGCCAACCTCGGCATGCTTTATTCAAATCTGGCTAGTTTGGCCATGGTGACCCGCAACTATCCTAGAGCGGAAGTCTATTCTAAGAAAGCTGCGGTACTGGTTGAGAAATGCAGTACCAAAGCTAATCTGATGCAAGTATTGCGGAATCAGTGCCTAATTTTGCACGTGGCTGGTAAAGAAGCAGAAGCTTTGAAAGTTGAAGCCAGGCTGAAGTCTATGGGTGCGAAGTAAGATCTTTTGTTACTGGTATCGATATTAAATACGTCTTTCGGATGATGGCAAATAGTCCTGGATTATGATTCGAGCAACTGCAATGGGTGGTACAGTAGAAACATAACGCAGGTTCTCCAGTGAGAGAGACCAGGGATGGTTTTTACCGCGAGCAGCACCGGTCCTGCGAACAAACAATAGATAATTGAATCTGCTCCCAGCGTGATTTCACCATTTAAGCTGTGGCGAAGGACGAGCATAATAAAGTTCGGCTCTTTGGTATTGCTCCGTGGACATGATGCACCTGCCCTGGATCACCTATTTCGTCAGCTGGCACAATGTCGGTATGCTGAATATGATTGCCGTTGTAGCTACATTGGTCTGTCTTGCCGCGGCCATAGTGTGCTGGTACCAGATAGCGAACACTGAAGACGATTGAGTATGATAGAGTCGATGTCGTTTGTATCTTGCTGATTACACAACTGATAAAAACACATCCATAGTATCTGCAGGCTCAGTTTATTTGAATCATGATCAAGAGCGTCGCCACCAGTTTTGAAATTTCCTCCGCCGCAGAGATTCAGTCTTTAAATTTCAACCTTTGGCTAACTGATTTTGCCTATGGTGCCCTGGCTCTTAAGGGCTTCTTTAGTGCTGAAATTATTCCTCCTGATCTTGCTCCCACTGAAACCGAACAAGATCAAAAACTACCTGCCATATGGTCTGTTATTCATCGTTTTGACAGCGAGGAAGCATGCTCAGCTTGGTTGAATTCAAATGAAAGGAAGTCGCAGCTTGATGGGCTTGCTTCAGAGTTTCAAGGTCAAGTGAGAGAATGCGCTGCTAGGGCCTCACTTTCTGAGCACGGTAGCTCTGTTGTGGCTATTGAGACCTACGTGGCTCCTGGTAAAGAAGATAGATATTTTCAGTGGAAGCGTAAACTTGAGGCTACTCAGTCAAGCTTTCCTGGATACAAAGGGAGCTATCTGCAAGCTCCTGTGCCCGGTCGCGACAACTACTGGAGTAGTATTCTCCACTTCGGTGGCACCGACGCCCTAGAGTTCTGGTTGCATTCAGAGCAGAGGCTGGCTCTGGTAGAGGAAAATAAAGAGTTCGAAGCCGCCACCAGGCTACAGGTGATAGGGGCGACTTTTCCTGGCTGGGAGCCAACTATTACCGGCAAGCCTGTGACGCCGGCCTGGAAAACGGCATGCCTAGTGGTGTTGGCGCTCTACCCTATTCTGGTTGTGCAGCGGCACTATTTTGTTCCCCTGTTGAATGGCTTAAATATGGCTCTGGCTGTAGCCATTACCTCTTTGTGCTCGGTTGGGGTGGTTTCATTTATTTGTATGCCAGCTTTGGTCAAGCAGTTTACCTGGTGGCTGCTGCCGAATACAACAGAACCGGCACAAACCACGCAAATAGAGAGAAGCGGCACCACGATTGTGCTGGCAATTTTTCTACTTGAGGTTGTGGTGCTTTCTTATCTGGTGTCTGTACTTAAGTGATGACAAAGGCAAGGCTGTTCAAAAGCTAGTTGTTGAACTTGCCGATTGTGCTCTGATACGAGAGATACTCTGTTCCACCATTCAGGGCCAAATTGACTCGCTTATCTTGAATCTGAATACCAGCGCCATCAGGACCCCAGGCGATACTGGTAGACCAGGTCTTATCTAAGCCTCTTCTTTCTAGTTCAAGCCGGAGTGCTCTATCAAAGCCTTCCATTTTGTTCTGGTCGTATTTGTCGCCAAATGCTTGTTGAATTGCATTTAGAGCGCTAACAGCGGGGTTTCGACCGGCTAGTGCGCTGGCCACATCTCCTACTGCTTTCAGGTCCTTTTCGTCTAATTTTGCCAGTGCCTGCTCATCTTGCTCTCGACGCCGATCAACGAATTCTGAGAGATTGAAGTCAGGGTCACGGCGCGCTGAAGAGGGGCGCTCTTTAGACTCTTGCTCTTCCCTTTTAGTTTGGTCGGTCAAATAGGTCGCCCAATCGTTTGAATTTACAGCCTTCAGGTCAGAAAGAGTCGGGCTTTCAAATTTAGCGGTTACAGGTGAGGCCGGGGAAGTATCGTTTGGCTTTTCGGCAAGCAGAGTGCCGCCCAGGTTTTTGAAGCCTTGAGCCTCTCCTTCCAGCGGTTTGATCTTGCTGATCTCAGCTTCCTGTCGCTCTTGTGCCATAACTATTGACCCTCGGTTTACTAAAGTTGGAAGAAAATTTGAGACCGTTGTTCGCCTCAATGGCTATTACTAACCCTGTAACTTTAATGGCAGCTTATTGGCATTTTCCGGGCACCGACAATATTCCGTTCTTCTTTTGTCTGACAAGCTTTGTCCGCGCTTGAATACGGTTAAGTAGTGCTGTCTGGGCTTGACGGAGCAGATCTCAAGACGAGAACATCTAACCAAGAATCATTGCCATCGTCGTGTCAGGAGAATTTATGAAATCACCAGTCTGCTTCAATTTACGAAGAAGCGCCTATTTCCTGATTGCTCCAGCTCTCACGATTGGCATATTGACTTTATCTCCATTGTCTCTTCAGGCAAAAGAGCAAGATTCAAAAGAGCCGAATCAGGCCAAGCTTTCGACTAAGGAAAAGTCTGGGAAGGCAGACTCAGAGGCCAAAGAGCAAACTGTTGTTTTAGGCGACAAGCTGGCAGTGGTTAAATTGCCAAAAGAATTTCGTTTTGTGGAGCCAGAAAGAGCGATTGCTTTCTTGAAGGAACAAGGCTCATCGGGTGAAGGTGTGCTGGGAATTATTGCACCACGCAAAGATTCTCCCGATATGTATTTTATAGTTTGTCGTTATGAAGATTGTGGCTACGTCACAGAAGACGACGCAGACAAAATAAATGCAAACGATCTGCTCAACACGTTCAAGGAAGCCAATAAGGAACAAAACGAAGAGCGCATCGCTCAAAAGATTCAACCTTATTATGTCGGCGGATGGGCCGAGAAGCCTCGCTATGACAAAGCTAGCCACCAGATGATCTGGGCCATTGAAGTCAAAGAAGTAGACTCAGCAGATGCACCTGCTGATACCATCAACTACAACACCCGCATGCTAGGCCGACGCGGTGTGCTATCTATGAATCTGGTTGTGTCGCCAAAAGAGCTGGAACTAGGAAAACAGAAGGTCGCCACCCTTCTACAAAACGTCAAATTCAACAAAGGTCAGACTTATGCAGAATATGTCGCAGGCACTGACAAAGCGGCAGGATATGGACTGGCTGGCTTGATACTGGGTGGCGGTGCCATGGCAGCCGCGGCTAAGTTCGGCATATTTGGTGCCTTGTGGAAATGGGGCCTTGGTATTCTGTTGGTATTGAAGAAGTTCATCATCATTGGCATAGTCGGTGTTGTAGCGTTAGTATCAAAACTTTTCAAAGGCAAGGGTAAGGGTTCTGAGGGCTCGGCTACTGCTTCTGAGGGTGTCTCTGAGCCAGCGCCAGAACACGGTGAAGCTCAAGCCCAATCCCAAGCAGCAGAGCCAGAAACGGCGAGCCCAGATGGCAATGGGAAACTGGAATAGCACCGTCTAAGTGACATATATGGTCACGGCTCGGTCACGAGATTGCCAAGATTCAGTCACAACTGATTGTTATGCTCTGCCAATGCGTGGCTGAAACCGATTTGGTTGGTAGATGCCTGAAACTTGTGACTGTGA